>ENA-USYV01001109-USYV01001109.1-human-gut-metagenome-genome-assembly--contig:-NODE-1109-length-27736-cov-5.281644_pt1 | contig 27736 bp, 22 predicted proteins | sample MGYA00250066_ERZ773514 | MGnify/ENA primary metagenome ERZ773514 (study PRJEB29103, sample SAMN06112049) | human gut metagenome | biome: human gut; feature: ankylosing spondylitis patient; material... | reverse complement strand
GTTACCGCCACTGATACTAACAGAATAATTTTGGGTGGTTGCGTGGTCTTTGATTACTTCTTTTCGCCAATCCGTATCGTAATAATTAATGTTGTCTACACCCCCGTTTTTATAAATATCGATGGTTTGGGTGTATAATGGTTCTTGGCTTGCGTTGACACGTGCCACATCTACTGCCTGCATGTACTCGATGGCGTTTGTAGGCGTAGGCAGTGTGGTTGGTTTATTATAACCCATATAGCCATTAAATGTTAGTTTCACTTTTCCTTCGGAACCTCGTTTTGTGGTAACCAATATTACCCCATTTGAAGCCCTTGAACCATAGATGGAGGCAGAAGCTGCATCTTTTAATACAGTAATTGATTCTACCGAATTCAAATCGATGCGGTTCATGTCACCTTCTACCCCGTCGATTAATATCAATGGAGAGGTTGCTGAGTTCAGTGAGCCCAACCCTCTAATCTTGATAGAGGCATTGTCTGCTCCCGGTTGACCAGATGATTGAATGGCAGTAAGTCCGGGGATTACACCCTGTAGTGCAGCGGAGCCTGTAGAGACACTTCGTCTGAGAATATCTTCGCTGTTCACACTTTGTACTGATCCCGTGAGATTTATTTTCTTTTGGGCGAATGGGTACGCCGCGCCGACGATGCCCTGTGGCGTCGCACAAAACAAGGCATGTGGCTGAATGCGGATCAACAATCTCGTGTGAGTCAGTGGCTGGTGGAATATACGCAGCAGAAGTTGTCGCTGGCGTCGTAAGGATGATGCCCGGTTGAAGTGCAACCGGGCTATTTGGATTCCTTAGACTATTTATTGTAAATAATTGAATAACGGCCCCTGAGCTAAAATCGCCAAACTTAAGCACGTTACCCACTCACCCCATTTCTGCCTCTGGCTTCTATTTTTGCTACGCCAATGGCAATAATATCCCAATGCAAAACCAAGCTGTGCACTAATCGGGCCGACAAAATCAGTCCAAGGCTGCGGCCAAAAAGGGGAAAAATTCAGGGGAGGCCAGACAAACGTCAGAAAGAAATTTCGGATATTTTCCAGCAACGCTGATTTCTCTGGAGAAATATAAAGAATGAAATTCGAGAGAATTAACCAGAAATAGACCGGCGAAAAGACCAGCCAGCAATGCAGTCTGTTTTTTAATTCAGGAGGCGTTCTGCGGGAGAATTGCCAACCGATGCCAGCCATTACACTGAAAAAAAGTGCATATTCAACCATTAACTCAAGTTGTAATTCCTGAAGAGAAATACGCACAACCAGGAGCGGAAAGGAGAATGTTATTCCTGCCAGAAAAGTTAACGTGAATATAAGTACGGCTAAGACAATAACCGTCGGCCATACCAATACTGGCACGATAACAAAACCGAGAATTACAGGGGGAATATAAAGCCGGAATTTAATCATTTTTATTTTCCTGGTGATTCGGATGATGCGTCATACATCGCGCATAAACACTCATCAATCATCCAGTCGTCTTCCCAGATCTGATACTGTGTGCCCTGTTCGGGCTGCTTAAGCGGGTTCTCAATCGCCTGCCGCGCGCGTTCTTTCAGGATGGATTGATTGTTGAAGGCCCAGGCATTGATTTGGGCAGTAATGGCTTTATCGTCATCATCCTGCTCAAAACGACTATTCTGAATATTCTCTTCCCTGTTATGCCACAGCAAACATGCCATCGATACTGTGGGTTGGTAACCGGGTACAGAGATGACGGCATCAAGCAATGACGAAAGAGCGATATCGGCACGGGAAAACATTTCCAGCATATACTGTAATTCGACAGCCTCATCGCCAGATACCCAATCAGCCATATACTGGCAGGCAAATCGCTGCAATATTGCCCGTTCATCCTCACGCCAGTTTTCTTTACTGGCAAGGTTGATACGCCGTAGAGAAAATACTTCGTGAATATTGTCAAATTGCCTCTGCGCAACAAACTCCAGTAAACGAGGAAGAAAATAACGAACCTCATCGCTGTTTTGCGGATCGGGTCCTGGACTACTATTCCAGGCATTGATTAAGGAATACGGGATCGCTCGTAACGATGTATTCCGTAATGCCTTTTGTTCCTGCTGACTCAGGCAATATTCACAACAAACCACAAATTGCTGCGGCACCGGATAACGACGAAAAATATGATAAATCTGCTCAATTAATGCCTGCATGGCGGGGCTGGGTTGCATAATTACCCCCTCTTCCGCTGGTCGCGTGTAAACGGTTGATAAACAAAACGAGCATTCGCCGCATTCAGGCGAATAATGGAACTACGAGAGAGGGAAAAGCTGGGCCGAATGCAATAATTACAATCCCGACAGCTTTCCTCTGTGCAATTTTCCACTGAGTAATGACGCGCGTAGAGTTTCAGTTCAGCCTGCTTATCCCGAAAACCGCGTAAGCTGTTATCGGTATGGAATTTCCATGCTTCTTTAAACACCTGAAAGATATAAACATCCTCAATCCAGTAGTCACATTTTTTAAGCGGGCGCTTTGCTATGATCACCCGCTCATCCGGGTTGAGCATTGCCGTAAAATGAACGGTGAAGTCATTTGTCGTATTCAGGTCACATTGAACATCTGGTACATCACTGATATAGGGGTCAAATCCAAAATCAGCACCACAGGCACAAAGACGACCGATCGTGGCGGTATCGAGGGAAAATCCCGGCCATACATTGCTGGAGGTTAAGCCAATATTTAATGTGACATTATATCGAAGCAACCCCTCAAGACCGTCAGCACCGACGAATTTTTCCCCTTCATCCAGGACCTGATTAATGAGTTGCTGGACAATGCCTTCATCCCAGTATGCCGATTTGCAGTTGGCAATCGTAATATCCACGCCTGTGAAAGGATCAGTACCAGCGAGGCTTGCAAATAATGTATTAACTAATTCCATTTTTATTACCCGCCTTAATGCAACGTTTTATACATCGGCACATAACCCACGTCTTCTACCAAACTCTGCCCCTGCGGCGTTAAAAACCATTCAACCAGTTTTTGTGTTTCTGACGTCATATTTTCCCGCGTTACCATAAAGGCATCGACGATATAGGGATATTTGCCATTGCGAATGTTTTCCGCAGTCGGTGCAATACCGTTAATCGCTAACAATTTGATATTCGTATCGGCATTCATTTGTGTTGCGTAATAGCGGAAGGTATAACCTATTGCGTTGTTTGTATTACGGTATTCGGCAACGACTTTAATCATTCCCTCCATCACACTTGCCACTTCGGTTTCCTGCGGCGAGATCATACGGACATTTTTCATGACCTGTAATTGCATCACCGTCTGACTGCCTGAGTCTTCCGGGCGTTGCCAGGTCTGGATCTCCTGATCGTTACCGCCAACAGTAAGCCAGTTGGTAATAGCGCCACTAAAGATGTCACGCACTTGTTGCTCTGTCAGGGAATTAACCGGGTTATCTGCATTGACGATGAAAACAAACGCTTCACGGGCAAAAGGCGTGTAAATCAAAGTGACGCCCGATTCCTCCGCGCGTTTTTTCTGCCCACCGGAAGGTTGAGCCACAAAGATAATATCGGCATTACCTTTAACAATCTTGTTATATGCTTCGGGAGTACGAGAGTTCGCCAGATATTCCCATTCGTGAAAATCTTCCGGCAAAACGCTTAGTGCATAAAAGGCAGAGGCATAAATGGGGTACGCCGCCGTTGCGCCATCAAGTCGCGGCCAGTTTTGCGTGAACTGAATTTGCGGTTTACCACGCAGTGGTGTCAGTTGATTATTGAGTTTATCGGGTCGCCAGGCCCAGGTATCAATATTTTCACGCACACCGACGCCGGGATTAAGCTGTTTATATAAATAAGCCTGGTAACCGGCGACAAAACCAAGCATGAGAAGGATAAACAAGAGAGAATTACGGCAACGTAACCCGGACGTGCCCGTTAAAGGATATCTGGTCGGCCAGCCGTACCCCAGCGAAAAACTGATATGCGCGCCAACGGGTATAATGACTATCCACCAGTACTCACCTCCGACTACTGAGACTAACAAAACGCCCAGCCAGGGGAGCATAAGATCAGCCAACCAACCCGCTCCCATCTGGCTAAATTGATAATCTGCCAGATGCAGCGCGATTATCCAGACCCCCAGGGTTAATAATGCGGGTACTAAAAAAAGACATTGTCGCCAGACGGCTATTTCTCTTTTTTCTGGTGCACTATCGCCCGCCCACACTCGCCCCGAGAAAAATAGCATTAATGCGCCCAGCGCCAGCATAAAAATTTTGAGCAGAAGGTAAATTGTTGGCGTGATAAGGATATTACAAACTTCAATAATACCGGCAAGTCCGACACCCAGCATGGCAATAACCGCCGCCAAAAATTGCGCCAGTATGGGGATGCCGAAAAAAGTCATTACCAGCGAGGTCAAAATCCATTTTCTGTTTTGCATCATTCTGTCCATTCTTTCTGAATGGCGAAATTATACTCCCCGAGTCCCCTTGCCCCTTCTGGACACTTTTCCGAAATGATGGCGAAAAAAACGGGACCCTTTGGCCCCGTTCTATTTATTAGTGAAATTACAATCTCACCGGATCAATATGCCAGATATGATCGGCGTACTCTTTGATAGTACGGTCAGAAGAGAAGTAGCCCATATTGGCAATGTTCAGCATCGCTTTTGCGGTCCACTCTTCCTGAAGCTCGTAGAGTTCATCGACTTTATCCTGACAATCGACATAGCTGCGATAATCCGCCAGTACCTGGTAGTGATCGCCGAAGTTGATCAGCGAATCAACCAGATCGCGATAGCGACCCGGATCTTCCGGACTGAATACACCGCTGCCGATTTGCGTCAGCACCTGATGCAGCTCCTCATCTTTCTCGTAGTATTCACGCGGTTTGTAGCCCTGACGACGCAGTTCTTCCACTTCTTCCGCTGTGTTACCAAAAATAAAGATATTGTCAGCACCGACATGATCCAGCATCTCGACATTCGCACCGTCCAACGTACCGATAGTCAGCGCACCGTTAAGCGCAAACTTCATGTTACTGGTGCCGGAAGCTTCCGTCCCCGCCAGCGAAATCTGTTCAGACAGATCGGCCGCCGGAATGATCAACTGCGCCAGGCTAACGCTGTAGTTCGGGATGAACACGACTTTCAGCTTATCGCCAATCTGCGGATCGTTGTTGATCACTTTCGCTACGTCATTGATCAAATGAATAATGTGCTTCGCCATGTAATAGGCCGAAGCCGCCTTACCGCCAAAAATATTCACGCGCGGTACCCACTTCGCATCCGGGTCGGCCTTGATGCGGTTATAGCGGGTAATCACATGCAACACATTCATCAATTGACGTTTGTATTCGTGAATACGTTTGATTTGTACATCGAACAACGCCTTTGGATTCACCACCACATTCAGCTGCTGGGCGATATACTCTGCCAGACGCTTTTTGTTCTCCAGCTTCGCCTGATGCACAGCGTGATTAACCATTGGGAAATCACAGTGTTGTTGCAGCTCATTAAGCAGGCTAAGGTCGGTGCGCCAGTTACGGCCCAGGTGTTCGTCCAGCACGGCTGAAAGCGATGGGTTCGCTACCGCTAGCCAGCGACGCGGCGTCACACCGTTGGTGACGTTGGTGAAACGACCCGGGAAGATTTTCGCAAAGTCGGCAAACAACGATTGCACCATCAGATTAGAGTGCAGTTCCGATACACCGTTAACTTTGTGGCTCACAACAACCGCCAGCCAGGCCATACGCACACGACGACCGTTGGATTCATCAATGATCGACGCCCGTCCCAGCAGATCGGTATCGTTCGGATACTGTTCCTGCAAGGTTTTCAGGAAATAGTCGTTGATTTCAAAGATGATCTGCAGGTGACGCGGCAGAATTTTACCCAGCATATCAACCGGCCAGGTTTCCAGCGCCTCGCTCATCAGCGTGTGGTTAGTGTAGGAGAAGACCTGACAACACACCTCAAACGCGTCGTCCCAGCTAAATTGGTGCTCATCGATCAGCAGACGCATCATCTCAGGAATCGACAGTACCGGATGGGTATCATTGAGATGAATCGCGATTTTATCCGCCAGGTTATCGTAGGTTTTATGCAACTGATAATGGCGGCTTAAAATGTCCTGAATGGTCGAAGATACCAGGAAGTATTCCTGACGCAAACGCAGTTCACGTCCGGAATAGGTGGAGTCATCCGGGTACAGTACGCGGGATACGTTCTCAGAGTGGTTTTTATCTTCCACTGCCGCAAAGTAGTCACCCTGGTTAAATTTACCAAGATTAATTTCGCTACTGGCTTGTGCACTCCACAGACGCAAAGTGTTGGTCGCGTCAGTATCATAACCTGGGATGATTTGGTCGTAAGCTACGGCCAGAATTTCTTCGGTTTCAATCCAGCGCGTTTTCTTACCTTCTTGCTGAATACGTCCGCCAAAACGCACTTTGTAGCGCGTATTGTGGCGTTTAAATTCCCACGGATTGCCGTACTCCAGCCAGTAGTCCGGAGACTCTTTCTGACTGCCGTTAACGATGTTCTGTTTGAACATACCGTAGTCATAACGGATGCCGTAACCACGCCCTGGCAATCCTAAAGTCGCCAGCGAATCCAGGAAGCAGGCCGCCAGACGCCCCAGGCCACCATTACCGAGACCTGGGTCATTTTCTTCATCAATCAACTCTTCGAGATTTAATCCCATCGACTCCAGCGCACCCTGGACATCGTCATAAATACCTAACGACAGCATGGCGTTGGAGAGAGTACGGCCAATCAAAAATTCCATCGACAGGTAGTAAACCTGGCGAGTTTCTTGCGACAGCTGAGCACGATTCGAGCGTAACCAGCGCTCCACGAGACGATCGCGCACAGCAAATAACGTTGCGTTCAGCCATTCATGTTTATTGGCGACGACCGGGTCCTTTCCAATCGTAAACATCAGCTTGTAAGCGATAGAGTGCTTAAGAGCTTCTACGCTAAGCGTGGGCGATGAATATGTAAACGGAGCATTCATATAGGCGTTTCCTGAAAACTATTTCAAGCGATAGTAAAGCTCACGGTACGACTTCGCCGCGACCTGCCAGCTAAAATCCATTGCCATAGCCTGACGTTGCACAAACCGCCACAGTGAAGGACGGGACCACAGTACAAAAGCACGCCGAATAGCCCGTAACAGCGACCAGGCATTACTATCTTCAAAGACAAACCCACTGGCGACGCCATCTGCAAGGTTCTCAAGAGAACAGTCAGAAACCGTATCAGCAAGCCCACCGGTGCGCCGCACTAACGGCAGCGTACCGTACTTCAATCCATAAAGTTGCGTTAAGCCGCACGGTTCAAAACGGCTGGGCACCAGAATGACGTCCGCGCCGCCCATAATGCGATGCGAAAATGCTTCGTGATAGCCAATCTGAACGCCCACCTGACCGGGGTATTCCGCTGCCGCCGCAAGGAAACCTTCCTGCAGCACCGGATCGCCCGCGCCGAGTAGCGCCAGCTGCCCGCCCTGCTCCAGAAGACCCGGTAAGGCTTCCAGCACCAGGTCGAGACCTTTCTGGCTGGTCAGACGGCTCACCACTGCAAAAAGCGGCACTTTATCGTCAACCTTAAGCCCCATTGCGATTTGTAACTGGCGCTTATTTTCCGCTTTATCTTCCAACGTATCGCGGGTGTAACGCGAGGCCAACAGTAAGTCCGTCTCAGGACTCCAGATTTTCTCGTCCACGCCGTTCAGTACGCCGGAAAGACGCCCTTCACGGTGACGCTGTTGCAACAGACCTTCCATACCGTAGGCAAACTGCGGTTCGGTGATCTCGCGAGCGTAGGTTGGACTGACCGCCGTAATGTGATCGGCATAGTACAGACCGGCCTTCAGGAAAGAGATTTGTCCGTTGAATTCCAGCCCATGAATATTAAAGAATGACCATGGCAATTGGATGTCATTCATGTGATGTGCATAAAACATGCCTTGATAGGCCAGGTTGTGCACAGTAAACACCGACTTCGCCGGACGCCCGCGCGCCGCCAGATACGCAGGCGCAAGGCCTGCATGCCAGTCGTGCGCATGCACCACATCAGGACGCCAGAATGGGTCAAGCCCGCTGGCCATTTCTGCCCCAACCCACCCCAGCAGCGCAAAACGCAATACGTTGTCGGTATAGGCAAATAAGTTGGTATCGTGATACGGGCTTCCCGGACGATCATAGAGATGCGGCGCGTCAATCAGGTATATGCCAACCCCGTTGTAATGACCGAACAACAGCGTGATATGTCCGGCGAAGGTATCACGACGGGATACTACCTGCGCATCGGTCACGCCACGGCGAATATCGGGAAATGCAGGCAACAGTACGCGAGCGTCAACGCCGTCTGCGATTTGTGCTGCGGGTAATGCCCCAATAACATCAGCCAGACCGCCGGTTTTAAGCAGCGGGAACATCTCTGAACATACATGTAAAACCTGCATTATCGCTCCTGTTTATGCCCTAACTTCCGTAGCATTTCGCGCGTTACCAGCACGATGCCTTCTTCTGAACGATAGAAACGACGTGCATCTTCCTCTGCGTTTTCACCAATCACCATGCCTTCCGGAATAACACAAGCACGATCGATGACGCAGCGGCGCAGACGGCACGAGCGACCTACCCATACTTCCGGTAACAATACGGCGGAATCAATGTTGCAGAATGAATTCACGCGAACGCGTGAGAACAGAACGGACTGCACCACCACCGAACCAGAGATCACACAACCGCCGGAAACCAGTGAGTTAAGGGTCATCCCATGGCTACCGGAGCGATCCTGAACGAATTTCGCTGGCGGCAATGATTCATTGTAGGTGCGAATTGGCCAATTGCGATCGTACATATCCAGTTCCGGCACCACAGAGGCCAGATCGAGGTTCGCTTTCCAGTAAGCTTCCAGCGTACCCACATCGCGCCAGTACGGCTCGGCATCCGGGTCGGATTGTACGCAAGAGAGCGGGAACGGGTGCGCATAGGCCAGACCGGCTTCGGTGATCTTGGGAATCAAATCTTTGCCAAAGTCGTGGCTGGAGTTTTCATCACGATCGTCTTCTTCCAGCAGTTCATACAGATAGTCGGCGTCAAAGACGTAGATACCCATACTCGCCAGAGATTTGCTCGGATCGTTCGGCATTGACGGTGGGTTAGCAGGTTTTTCAACGAATTCGATAATTTTATCGTTCTCATCAACCGCCATAACGCCAAATGCGGAGGCTTCTTCAATCGGTACTGGCATACAAGCAACGGTGCAACGTGCGCCTTTTTCGACGTGATCGATAAGCATACGCGAGTAGTCTTGCTTGTAGATATGGTCGCCCGCCAGGATCACCACGTATTCCGCTTTATAACGGCGGATAATGTCGAGGTTTTGGGTGACCGCATCTGCGGTGCCGCGATACCAGTTTTCCCCTTTCATTCTCTGCTGCGCTGGCAGCAGATCGACAAACTCGTTCATTTCTTCATTAAAGAATGACCAGCCGCGCTGAATGTGCTGCACCAGAGTGTGGGACTGGTACTGGGTGATCACGCCCATACGACGGATCCCGGAGTTGATGCAGTTAGACAGCGCAAAGTCGATAATGCGGAACTTACCGCCGAAGTGTACGGCCGGTTTTGCTCGCTTATTGGTTAAATCCTTCAGGCGGGTACCACGTCCTCCCGCCAGTATCAGGGCAACAGATTTCAATGGCAGCTGGCGCGCCAACATTAAGTGATCGTTCTTCTCTAAACTAACCATGACTAACTCCTTTTTTATCATCTCTGGAACACACACAATCCGTGTGCAGGTCCCTGCCAGACAGCCGTAATCACTGGGTTATCCTCTCCAGCGAATGGGGGAATGGCGTGCCACTCCCCAGCAGGTAAAACAATCTCTGTTACCTCAAGCGTGGCGTTAATTGCGATCAAAAAGCGATCCGAGAGCAGAATTTGCAGCTGTTTCGGCCCGTTTTGCCACTCATCCGTGCTTAAAGGTTGAGCATATCGATTTAGCCAACGGACATTGCCGTCGCCTTCTTCCCACCAGCGATTCTCCACCAAAGCGGGAATGCGCTTGCGCAGATGGATTAACGCGGCGGTAAATGCGGTTAAACCACTGCTTGCCTGCGACCAGTCCAACCAGGTTAATTGGTTATCCTGACAGTAGGCATTGTTATTGCCATGCTGGCTGTGACCATGTTCGTCACCGGCCAGTAACATCGGCGTGCCCTGGGAGAGCAACAACGTTGTTAACAGGGCATGAATGCTGTCGCGCCGCCGTTCAACCAGATCAAGAGTACCGCCTAACCCTTCTTTACCATGATTGTTACTGTAATTGTTGTTGGTCCCGTCGCGATTTTCTTCTCCGTTTGCTTCATTGTGTTTATGGTTGAAGCAAACGCAGTCGCGAAGCGTAAAACCGTCATGCGCGGTGACGAGATTAATCGCGGCACTCGGCAGACGACCATTACGTTTAAAAACATCGCTGGAGGCAGCAAAACGCCCGGCAAACGCCCCCAGAGGCAAATCATAATGTAGCCAGAAACGACGGGCAGCATCGCGGAAATGATCGTTCCACTCGGCAAACAGCGGCGGGAAATTTCCCACCTGATAACCACCAGGAGCGATATCCCACGGTTCAGCAATTAACTTCACCTGCGAGAGCACCGGGCAGTTCTGGATAGCGGTAAACAACGGCGCATCCTGACGGAACTCTGGCGTACGGCCCATGACTGCCGCCAGATCAAAGCGGAAACCATCGACGTGGCAGGTTTCTACCCAATAACGCAGGCAGGCGCTGGCATAATCCACCACCGCCGGATGACTCAAATTGAGCGTGTTGCCGCAACCGGTCCAGTTGTGATAATCGCCGTCTTCTCTTATCCAATAATAGCTACGGTTATCGATCCCACGCAGCGAGAATAACGGGCCGTCGAGGTCCAGTTCCGCACTATGGTTGAGCACGATATCAAGAATGACTTCGATACCCGCTTTATGCAGTGCTTTGATTGCATCGCGAAACTCATCCAGCGCCGTTTCTGGCGAGCAGGCATACGCCGGATGCAGCGCAAACATCGCCACCGGGTTGTAACCCCAGTAGTTACTTAGCCCCATGCGTTGCAGACGTGGTTCACTGGCAAACTGCGCCACTGGCAGCAGTTCCAGCGCGGTAATGCCCAATTGTTTCAAATAGTTGATCATCACCGGATGCCCGAGGGCTTTATAAGTGCCACGGATCTCGACCGGGATCTCCGGGTGCAAGTACGTTAATCCTTTGACATGGGCTTCATAAATGATGGTGCTGCCCCACGGCGTGCGCGGCGGGGCATCATCTTCCCAGTCATAGTGATCAACCACCACTACGCATTTCGGCGCAATGGCGGCGTTGTCGCGATAGTCAGGTTCATTATGACCGGCGTGCAGCAGCGGGTTATCTTTAAACTCCCCGTCAATTTGCCGCGCGCAAGGATCAATCAACAACTTCGCCGGGTTAAAGCGATGCCCCTCGGCGGGTTGCCAGGGGCCATGAACGCGATAACCATAACGCAAACCCGGGCGCGCATCCGGCAGATAACCGTGCCAAATGTCGCCACTGTGCCCTGGCAAGTCATAGCGATGTTCCTGGCCATTGGCGTCAAAGACACACAGCTCTACCCGCTCGGCATGAGCGGAGAAAAGTGTGAAGTTGACGCCCTGACCGTCGTAATGCGCGCCGAGGGGAGCGGGTTTGCCAATGGCGAGTTGTGTCATTCTGCCTCCCGAACCAGCCAGATAGTGGCCAGCGGTGGTAGCGTCAGGCTTAGTGAATGCTGACGACCGTGGCTGGCAATCTCATCGCTGTGTACCGTGCCGCCATTGCCTGCATTACTGCCGTGATAGTGCATGGAATCGGTATTGAGGATTTCACGCCATTTGCCCGGCTGGTTTATGCCGAAGCGATAATCATGACGCGGTACCGGCGTAAAGTTACTGGCAACGATGATTTCGTTACCCTCTTTATCGCGACGCACAAAGATCAGCACCGAGCGTTCTTTGTCATCCACCACCAGCCATTCAAAGCCGTACGGGTCATATCGACATGCTCGGCGACGGCGCGCTGCGGGTCGTGGACTACAAGACCGGGGCGCCGCATCTGGAGTTCGACGGCGTGGAGAGCCTTTTCACCGGAACCGGCAAACAGCGGCTGTCCAATATCCTGCAGACGCTGCTCTATTCGATGATCCTGCACCATACACGGGGCTGCGACGCCGAACCCGCGCTCTACTACGTCCGCAGCATGAACCGCCCCGACTATTCGCCGCAGCTGGACGACAAGCAGCTGGGCGTCAGGGGGGCGCGCTATACGCTTTACCGCGAACGTTTCGAGGAGCTGCTGCGCGCGCAGCTGGCCGAAATGTACGACCCTGCGGTGCCGTTCCGCCAGTGCGAGGACGCCGATACCTGCAAGTTCTGCGATTTCCGGATAATCTGCAAACGGGGCTGAGACGGCTCAGAGTTTCACCCTGAAATACGACGCTCCGCTGCGGCGGGCCGCTTCGAGACCGATCTCGGAATCCTCGAAAATCAGGGTCTCGCGCGGCGTGCAGCCCTCGCGGCGCATGGCTTCCAGAAAACAGTCCGGGGCGGGTTTGCTGCGCGCGACGTCGGCGCCCGAAAGAATCCCGTCCACCGCGTTTTCCTCCGGCAGTCTCTCTTCTTTGCGTGACGTGTCTTCGTCCGGCGTTTCGAGACGCCGGACGGCTTGCGGTCCGGCGATTCCCAGATGCCGCATGGCGTTGTCGATATTGGCGCGGCTGCCCGTCGAGACGATCCACACGCGGCCGCCCTGCGCACGGAACTGCCGGCAGAAATCCCATAACGGCCTATTGAGCCGCACGGTGTCGAAAAACGTGGGGTAGAGCGCGATCTTGCGCAGCCGCAGCCGTTCGCGTTCGGCCGGGTCGGCGATGCCGATCCGGGTCAGGAATTCGTCGCACCGCATGCCGAAATAGCGGGCCGCATACTCCTCTTCGGTGAGCGTATAACCCGCTTCGCGCAGCGTGGCGACATAGGCGAGCGTGTTGGCACGCCGGGTGTCGGCCAGCGTGCCGTCGAAATCCAGAAGGATCAGTTTTATTTCGGAGCCGGGGTGTGTCATGTCGTGGCGGAAAATAGGGAACGCCGCAGAAGGCGCGGTTTTTTGAGTTTCGGTGCAGACTGTCAATCGAACGACTGCATGCCCGACTGGGCGATGCGCATCAGACGCTGGTATTCGGTGGGCGAAAGCTCCATAAAGAAGTAGTGGATCGGGTCCACGCGCATGCCGTTGTAGCGGACTTCGTAATGGAGGTGGGGCGCCAGCGAAAGGCCCGTGTCGCCCGAAAGGGCGATGATGTCGCCGCGGCGCACCTGCTGGCCCTTGCGGACGTTGATCTTCGAGAGGTGGTTGTACGAAGTCTCGTAGCCGTTGCCGTGGTCGATGACGACGGTCTGTCCCGACGTCGAGTTGCGCTGGGCCACCTCGCGCACCGTTCCGTCGGCCGTGGCGAAGACGCGCGACCCTTCGGGAATGGTGTAGTCCACGCCCTGATGCGATTGCAGCGTCTTGTAGAAGGGGTGGATGCGCATGCCGTACGAAGCCGTGAGCAGCGTCAGCTGCTTGTTGATCACGGGCTGGATCGACGGGATGTTGTCGCACCGGCTGCCGGCCGAGTCGATGCGCGCCTGCAGGTCGAGGTAGGTGTCGTTCAGCTCGTCGAGCCGCGTCTCCATTTCGGCCACGCGCTCGCGCAGCTCGCGTTTGAGACGGCGCGACGAACGGTTGAAGATGTTTTCGTAGGTGGCGGCCTGCTTGCGCTCGTACTCCGAGTCGAAGTCGTAGGGGTCCGACTCGAAGAGGATGCGGAAGACGTTGCGGTCGCGCTCCGAGAGGTTGCGCATCACCGTCGTCAGCGTGTCGTATCGCTGGACGAGGGCCGTGTATTCGCGGCGCAGGCGGTCGGTCGAGTGCTTGAGCTCGTACTCGACGGGCGTGTCGAAGAACACCGAGAAACCGATGTAGTAGAGCACGGCGACGCCCGCCCATACGAAGAAATGGATCGTGGCGCGTATGATGTTCTGTTTGCGGCGCTTACGCTTGCGAAGCCGTATCAGGTCCTTTTTTCCGGCCATACGTTACATTTCGAAATTGGTTTCACGCATCCGCGCCATCAGGTCGTCGTATTCGGCGGCGGTCATGTCGCGGTTGAAATAGTTGACCGGATTCACGGGCGTACCCTTGTGAATCACTTCGTAGTGGAGGTGGGGCCCCGTCGAGCGGCCCGTGTTGCCCGTTTCGGCGATCACCTGACCGCGGGTCACGCGTTCGCCCGGTTTGACCAGCACCTTGCTCAGGTGGGCGTAGCGGGTCTTGTAGCCGAAACCGTGGTTTACGAGCACCTGATAGCCGTAGCCGCCGTTGTAGCCGCTGCCGACGGCCAGTTCCACCTCGCCGTCGCCGGTGGCGTATACCGGCGTACCCCGGTCGCAGCCGAAATCGACGCCCGTGTGGGCCTGCACGCGGTGGAGTACGGGGTGGTAGCGGCGCGGCGAAAATGCGCCGATGTGGTTGTTGTGCAGCGCCGAACGGTCGATGGGCCAGATGGCCGGAACCGCCGCCGACATCTTCTCCTTGTCCTGCGAGAAGGCCTGCAGTTCGTCGAACGACACCGATTCGAGGTAGAGCGTGCGGGCCAGCGCGTCGAGCTGCCGCCACGTGCCGACCGTCAGCGGTGCGTAGTCGTCGTCGAGCAGCGCGGCGTATTTGGTGTCGGGGTAGGGCTGCCAAACGCCTTCGATCGACATCGTGTCGGTCGAGAAGAGCGAACGGTAGACGTAGTTGTCGCGGTGGCGTATTTCGTCCACGTGGCGCTGCGCCGTGCGGATGCGGTCCTGCAGGATGCGGTATTTGATCACCAGATCGCGGTTCTCGCGGATGATGCGGTACATCTTCGGGGTGTAGAAGAAGTAGGAGAAGAGTACGTTGGCGATCGAGACGAGAATGAAGCCGATGAGTATCTTGCGGATCAGACGGTAGGTGCGCAGGCGGAACGGGGCGGTGACCACGTCGCGCGTCAGTGTCTGCGCCTCGTGCGTCAGCGTGTGTGTATCCGATCTTTGCCCTTTTTGCCCCATCGTGGAAAAAACTCCTGTTAATAGGATGCAAATTTAACTTTAATTGTGTAATTTTGCAACCCGAAATCACAAACGAAAGAATCGGATAAAATCTTATATATGGAATCGAATAAAATTCGCCGCGCCTTTCTCGACTTCTTCGAGAGCAAGGGCCATGTGATCGTGCCTTCGGCGCCGATGGTCGTGAAGGGCGACCCCACGCTGATGTTCACCAACGCGGGCATGAACCAGTTCAAGGACATCTTTCTGGGCAACGCGCCCCGCAAATATCCGCGTGCGGCCGATACCCAGAAGTGCCTGCGCGTGTCGGGCAAGCACAACGACCTCGAAGAGGTGGGCCACGACACCTATCACCACACGATGTTCGAGATGCTGGGCAACTGGTCTTACGGCGACTACTTCAAGAAAGAGGCGATCGAGTGGGCGTGGGAGCTGCTGGGCGGCGTCTACAAACTGCCGGCCGACCGCATGTACGCCACGGTTTTCGAAGGCTCGGAGGAGGACGGCGTGCCCTTCGATCAGGAGGCTTACGACTACTGGAAGCAATTCCTGCCCGAAGACCACATCATCCGCGGTAACAAGCACGACAACTTCTGGGAGATGGGTGAGACGGGTCCCTGCGGTCCCTGCTCGGAGATTCATTTCGACCTGCGCGACGAGGCGGAGATCGCCGCCAAGCCGGGCCGCGAGATGGTCAATGCGGGCCATCCGCAGGTGATCGAGATCTGGAACCTCGTCTTCATGCAGTTCAACCGCAAGGCCAACGGCTCGCTGGAGCCGCTGCCGGCCCGCAATGTCGATACGGGCATGGGCTTCGAGCGTCTGTGCATGATTCTGCAGGGCAAGAAGTCCAATTACGACACCGATGTCTTCCAGCCTACGATCCAGCGTATTTCGCAGCTGTCGGGCAAGGCTTACGGCGCCGACGCCAAGTGCGACGTGGCGATGCGCGTCATCGCCGACCACCTGCGCGCCATCGCCTTTTCGATCGCCGACGGCCAGCTGCCGTCGAACGTCAAGGCCGGTTACGTCATCCGCCGCATCCTGCGCCGCGCCGTGCGTTACGGCTATACCTACCTCGGCTTTACGGAGCCGACGATCTGCAAGCTCGTTCCCGGACTGGTGGAGCAGATGGGGGAGCAGTTCCCCGAACTGAAGGCCCAGCAGTCGCTGATCGAAAAGGTGATCGAGGAGGAGGAGGCTTCGTTCCTGCGTACGCTGGCCACGGGCATCAACCTGCTGGACGGCGTGATCGAAAAGACCAAGGGCGAGGGCCGGGAGCTGATTTCGGGCAAGGACGCCTTCGAACTCTACGATACGTTCGGCTTCCCGATCGACCTGACGGAGCTGATCGCCCGCGAGCAGGGCGTCGGCGTGGACCTCGCGGCCTTCGAAACCGAACTGCAGGCCCAGAAGGAGCGTTCGCGCAACGCTGCGGCCGTCGATACCGACGACTGGGTGGAGCTGTTCCCCATCAGGGAGAGCCTCTTCACGGGGTACGATACGCTGACCGAGCAGGTCCGGATCGCCCGCTACCGCCGCGTGACCTCCAAAGGCAAGACCTCTTACCAGCTGGTCTTCGACCGCACGCCGTTCTACGGCAATTCGGGCGGTCAGATCGGCGACATCGGCTATATCGAGAACGCCGACGAGCGCATCGCGGTCGTGGCCACCGAGAAGGAAAACGGACTGATTATCCATATCGTCAGGGAGCTGCCCGAAAATCCCGCGGCCGGGTTCACGGCCGTCGTGGACGCCGCGAAGCGTCAGTCCGCGGCCAACAACCATACGGCCACGCACCTCATGCACGAGGCGCTGCGCAAGGTCCTCGGACAGCATGTCGAGCAGAAAGGTTCGATGGTGACGCCCGAAATCCTGCGTTTCGACTTCTCTCATTTCCAGAAAATGACCCCGCAGGAGCTGCGCGAGGTCGAGATGCTTGTAAACCGCGCCGTGCGGGCCAACTATCCGCTCGAAGAGAACCGCGAAGCCACCAAGGAGGAGGCTGAGAAATGCGGTGCGATGATGCTCTTCGGCGAGAAGTACGGCGACAAGGTGCGCATGGTCCGCTTCGGCTCGTCGGTCGAGTTGTGCGGCGGTACGCATACCAGCGCCACGGGCAACATCGGCTTCTTCAAGATCCTGAACGAAAGCGCCATTTCGGCCGGCGTGCGCCGTATCGAGGCCGTGACGGGCGAGCGCGCCGAGCAGATCATCTATGCCGCCGAGGATACGATGCGCGACATCAGCGACTATCTGCATAACCCGCAGGTGCTGCAGGCCGTCAAGAAGATGTTCGAAAGCAACGAAGCGCTGTCGAAGGAGGTCGAGACCATGCGCCGCGAGCAGGTTGCGCAGTGGGCCGATAAGATCATCGCCTCGACGCCCGAACGCCGCGGCGTGCAGCTGATCGCCACGCAGACCGACCGTACGCCCGAATTCGTCAAGGATCTGGCCTATTGTCTGCGTGCGCGTGCTCCGAAACTGGTGCTCGTGCAGGGTTCGGTCAACGACGGCAAGCCGATGCTGACGGTGATGCTCGGCGAAGAGATCACGGCGCAGGGCGTAAATGCCGGAGCCGTGGTGCGCGAAGCTGCGAAACTGATGCAGGGCGGCGGCGGCGGACAGGCGTTCTTCGCCACGGCCGGCGGCAAGAACCCCGACGGGTTGCAGGCGGCCATCGACAAGGCCGTGGAGCTGATAATGGCGCAGCTGCATTAGGCCGTCCGATTCCGGCGGCGAACCGCCTTTTGGCAAGTTGCCGGCTGATGAATTTGCGGCGGGGCGGTTGTGATTTTCCGGCGATAATTTCCGGCGGCGAATTCCCGGTCGCAATGTCTGGCGGCGGTTCCGACACGGTTCCCGATCGCGCTGCGGCGGAAATTTGCCGGGTGGGGAATCGGCGGTGCGCAGGCCAAACGGTGCGACGGCATGGGCCGGAGCGAAACAGATGAGATAATTACTAAAAACAAACGATTATGAATAACAAGGTATTATTGATGATCCTCGACGGCTGGGGCAACGGCCATCACGACAAGGCCGATGTGATTTCGACCGTGCATCCCGAATATATCTCGGCCATGACGGAGAAATATCCCCACGCCCAGCTGCGCACCGACGGCGAGAACGTCGGCCTGCCCGAAGGACAGATGGGCAACTCGGAGGTCGGACACCTCAATATCGGCGCCGGCCGCGTGGTTTATCAGGATCTCGTGAAGATCAACCGCGCCTGCCGCGACAACTCGATCATGGAGAATCCTGAGGTGAAGGCAGCGTTCGAATACGCCAAAAAGAACGGTGTGAACATGCACTTCATGGGGCTGGTGTCGGACGGCGGCGTACACTCGTCGCTGGAGCACCTCTTCAAGTTGTGCGACATTTCGGCGGCCTACGGCCTCGACAATACCTACGTGCATTGCTTTATGGACGGCCGCGACACCGACCCGCGCAGCGGCAAGGGTTTCGTCGCCGACCTCGAAAAGCACCTCGCCGCCACGACGGGCAGGATCGCTACGGTGATCGGCCGTTATTACGCCATGGACCGCGACAAGCGCTGGGAGCGTGTGAAGATCGCATACGACGCGCTGGTCAACGGCATCGGCGAACGTTCGTCGGACATGGTCGAAGCCGTCCAGAAGTCCTATGACGAGGGCGTGACGGACGAGTTCATCAAGCCTTTCGTGCGCATCGACGAGAACGGACAGCCCGTCGGCATGATCCGCCCGAACGACGTGGTGATCTTTTTCAACTACCGCAACGACCGCGCCAAGGAGCTGACCGTCGTGCTGACGCAGGAGGACATGCCGGCCGAAGGGATGCACACCATGCCGCTCTACTACTGCTGCATGACGCCCTATGACGCCAAGTTCACGGGCCTGCACATCCTCTTCGACAAGGAGAACGTACCCAACACCATCGGCGAGTACGTCTCGAAGCTGGGCCTGCGGCAGCTGCGCATCGCCGAGACCGAGAAATACGCCCACGTCACGTTCTTCCTGAACGGCGGCCGCGAAGCGGAGTTCGAAGGCGAAGAGCGTATCCTCGTGGCGTCGCCCAAGGTCGCCACGTACGACCTCCAGCCCGAAATGAGCGCTCCGGAAGTGGCTGACAAGCTGGCCGCCGCGCTCGGTGAGCGGAAGTTCGACTTCATCTGCCTGAACTTCGCCAACGGCGACATGGTGGGCCATACGGGCGTTTACGAGGCCATCGTCAAAGCGGTGAAGGCCGTAGACGGATGCGTCGCCAAGGTCGTCGAAGCGGCCAAGGCCAACGGTTACGAGGTCGTGATGATCGCCGACCACGGCAATGCCGACAACGCCGTCAATGCCGACGGTACGCCCAATACGGCGCACTCGCTCAATCCGGTGCCCATCGTGGTCGTTTCGGACCGCGTGAAGTCGGTGCACGACGGCATCTTGGCCGACGTGGCTCCCACGGTGCTCCGCCTGATGGGCCTCGAACAGCCTGCCGAAATGACCGGCAAGGCGCTCGTGGAGCTGAAATAGCCCGCTTGCTGACACAAAAAATCCCGCACCGTAAAGTGCGGGATTTTTGTTTCGGGGCGGAATCCGGTTCCGGGTGCGGAACGGTTTCCGGCCGGATGCTTCGCGCTGCTCTTAGTCGAGCTCCTCCTTGAACTTCTCGATCCGGCCGGGTAGGAGACGCAGGGCGTGCGCCATCTGGTATTCGGTATTCGTCCGGTTGTTTGTGATGAATTCCATGGCGACCTTGAAGCAGTTGTCCTCTCCGTCTCGCTCCGCCGAACACTTGCAAACGAATTTGTCCCGGTTCTGATCGTTGGAAATCGCCAGCAGTTTGTCATAAGGGACGTCGGCAGTGAAATTCGCCGATACCTCCACGTAGGCGTAATCCATGTCCGCCACTTCTTTTATGATGGCGTAGTAGTTGATTCCCTGTACTTTGAACAGAATGTCCCTGTCTTCGTCGAACGTCGGGACATAGCCTTCGCGCTTCAGAAAAGCGAAGATATCCTCCCGGACGCTCTGCTGGGCGAAGAGCGCGGAAACCGTGCCGAAAATCAGGAGCAGGGTGAGCGTAAATTTCTTCATGCCGATTCTTTTTTTAGGTTTTGCAATAGTCAAAGATAATGAATTCCGGCGCATGGTGGAGCGGAACCGGACGAAATTTGTGCGGGTGTGGGTTCCTCCGAACAACGTCTGCTGTTTCGGCAATCGTACCGCCTTCTGCAGAAGCTTCGCGCCGCGGACCTCCGGGGCTGCCTTGGGTGATGGCGCGGACCGGAAGTTTTTCGTCTGCGGCGATCGCTGCTGCGCATGACGGAGTCAGTAGAGTTCGATGAATTCGTACGTATTGCCTACGGTGGCGAGGTAGCGCAGGAACTCGCTGCGGGAGACGACCACCGTGGCGCGGTTGTCGTTGGGGTGGAACGAATAGGCCGGGAATCTCTCCAGATTCCGGTCCAGAAACAGGTGTACGTGGCGCTCCGGGTCGTTGATCAGCCCGAAGGGCGACACCGAGCCGGGACGCAGTCCGAGCCAGCGCTCCATGCGCTGTTCCGACGCGAACGAGAGCTTGCCCTGCCGCAGGCGGCGTTCGAGGTCGTGGATGGCGAGGTTCTGCTCGCAGTCGAACGCCACGAGGTAGTGGCGGTTGCCCTTGTGGTTGCGGAAAAAAAGGTTCTTGCAGTGCTTCGAGCCGTCGTCGCGCCAGTATCGGCGTGCGATTTCGATGGTCGGGGCTTCGGGGTGTTCGTACCACGCGTAGGCGATGCCGTGGCTGTCGAGCCAGTCGAAGACTTTTTGGCGTCGGTCGGTCGTGGGGACCGTGGCTGTTGAAGTGCCTGCTTCCGCAGTTGTTGTCGGTCCTGACGTTGTCCCCGATGTGTTCGCGGTCTTGCCGGATTCTTGCGCAATTGTATACGTTTCTGCCGATTCTCTCGTCTCCGCCGCATCCGATTCCGTTCTCCTCTGTGCTGTTGTTATTGTGGCCGGCTCCGTTGCCGGTTTCTGTGCCGGTGTTGCCGCATCCGATTCCGCGGCGGTTCCGGGGAGAGCCGTTTTCGTCTTTTCCGTCGTCATGGCATCAGTCGTTGCCGTAAAATGTTTTGATATTCTCCTCGACGCATCCCACCAGCACGTCCACGGCTTCGCGGGGCGACCATGCGTTGTGGGGCGAGAGCAGCAGGCGGTCGGGTTCGCGGATGCCGAGCAGCGGACTGTCGGCGGCGAAGGGTTCGCGCGAGAAGACGTCGAGGGCCGCGCCGGCGATCGAACCCCGGTCGAGCGCTTCGGCCAGCGCCGCTTCATCGACGATGCCGCCGCGGGCGACGTTTATGAGGAGGGCCGAGCGTTTCATGACCGACAATTCCGGCGCGCCGATCAGTCCGCGGGTGCGGTCGTTCAGCGGGGCGTGGATCGAGACGATGTCGGAACGGCCCAGCAGTTCGGTGAGCGGAAGCGCGGGGTAAGGCTCTTCGCGCACGACGCCCGACGTCGAGGTGTAGCATACTTCGCAGCCGAATGCCGCTGCCAGCCGTGCTACCTCGCGGCCGATGGCGCCGAGTCCGACGATGCCCCATTTCGAGCCGTAGAGCTGGTGGGTGGGCAGTGCGAAATGGAACTGCTGTCCGGCGGCGGAGTAGGCGCCGCTCTTGACGTAACGGTCGTAATAGACGATGTTGCGACGCAGTGCGATGGCCGCTCCGAGGGTGGTTTCGGCCACGGAGTGCGTCGAGTAGCCTGCGGCGTTCTTTACCTCGATCCCCAGCTCGGCCGCGGCTTCGAGGTCGATGTTGTTGGTGCCGGTGGCGGCTACGCAGATCAGCCGCAGCCGGGGCAGGGACTGAAGCGTTTCGTGGCGCAGGACCACCTTGTTGGTGATTATCACGTCGGCTTCGCGGCAGCGGTCGGGAAGCTCTTCCGGCGTCGTGCGGGCGTAACCCTTGTATTCGCCCAAGGCTTGGAGCCGGCCGAGGTCGGCGCCTCCGAGTGTGTACTCGTCCAGAAATACGATGTTCGGTTTCATAAGGATATGCGTTTTTAGTTCATTTCTCCGATCAGGCCGCGGATTACGACCGACGCGCAGCCGATGCCGAACAGCGCGGGGATGTAGGATATGGTGCCGACGTTCGACTTCTTGTTCTGCTCCTCGCAGAGAATCAGCGCCCCTTCGCGCATCGGTTCGGGCGAGTAGACGGCCCTGAAACCGCTGCGGACGCCGATTTTGTGGAGCCGCTTGCGCAGCATGTGGGCCAGCGGACAGTGGTGGGTCTTGGAGATGTCGGCGATCTCCATCTTCGTCGGGTCGGTCTTGGCCCCTGCGCCCATCGAGCTGACCAGCGGCAGCGAACGGTCCAAAGCACCCTTTATCAGCGCCAGCTTGGGCGAGAGGGTGTCGATGGCGTCCACTGCGTAGTCGTATTTCGCGGCGTCGAGCAGCAGGTCGGTCTCCTCGTCCTTGATATAGCGGCTGACCACCGTGAGTTCTATCTCCGGGTTGATGTCGCGCAGGCGTTCGGCCAGAATCTCGGCTTTCTGGCGGCCGACGGTCGAGTGGAGGGCGACCAGCTGGCGGTTGATGTTGCTCGGCGCCACGGCGTCGGCATCGGCGATGGTCATGCGGCCCACGCCGGCCCGGACGATCATCTCGGCAGCATAGGCTCCCACGCCGCCCAGCCCGACGACCAGTACGTGGGCCTTTCGGAGCAGATCGAGTTTCTCTTTGCCGAGCAGCAGCTCGGTGCGTTCAAGCCAATTATCCGTATTCATTTTCAATTGCTGTGTTCGTTTTATCGGGCCGGGAGCGGCGGCGTTCCGGCCGCCTTGTCCTGCCCTTGCGGCCCGGTCGTAAATATCCGTCCGTAGTTTTCCAGCGTCGCCCGTTGCAGTTCCTCCGGCGTGACGCCTTTTACTTTCGCAGCGCGCGCGTAGATCTCTTCGATCGGGACATCGCTGTCGTCGGTTTCGAGAAAAAGCTGCGAGAGGGGTATTTCGCGTAGGGATTCCAGCGTCTTGGGCGATGCGAAGGCGCGCAGGCCGAACGAGAGGTAATAACCTTTGCCGACAGCCCGGCGGGCCTGTTCGGGCGAACCGATGAAGCCGTGAAAAATCACCGCGCGGGGCCGGCAGGCGTCCAGTTCGCGCATGACCGGCTCGAAAGCCCTGACGCAGTGCAGTACCACGGGCATTTGGCGTTCGCGCGCCAGCGCGAGCTGCGTCCTGAACGCCGCCAACTGTGTTTCACGGTCGGCGCCGCGTACGAAATCGAGTCCCGTTTCGCCGACGGCCTGCACGTCGCCGAGCAACGGCGCGATCGTGCTAACGTCTTCTTTGTCAGCATTCCACGGATGAATTCCGGCTGTCCGCAGTTCGATGCCGCGGCCGGTCGGGCGGTGGGTGTGTATGTTGACGAATCGATCGGTCATCGCGACAAATGTACGAATTTTAAGTAAATTAAAAAATAATAGATATTGCATACCGGATTCTCGGAAAAAATTCGTATTTTCGCACGCGAATTATGGCTGTTAGCACACTAACAACGCACGACGAACCCAAAATATATCCAAACATAACAATCAAAATCTTTAACCATGTCGAAAATCATTACACTACGCAAGGGTCTCGACATCAATCTCCGGGGAAAGGCTCAGGAGTCTCTGGCCGACGCGCCGCTGGCTTCGGAGTATGCCCTCTCGCCTCTTGATTTCGAGGGCGTGACTCCCAAGTTGCTGGTTAAGGTGGGCGATGAGGTGAAAGCCGGTACGCCGCTGTTCTTCAACAAGTACAGCGAGCGCATCCTCTTCACGTCGCCCGTCAGCGGTACGGTTGCGGCCGTCAACCGCGGCGAGAAGCGCAAGATTCTCTCCGTGACCGTGACGCCCGCCTCCGTACAGAGCTACGAGGAGTTCGCGAAGCCCGATCTGCAGAAGGCTTCCCGCGAGGAGATTGTCGAGCTGCTGCTCAAGTCGGGTCTCTGGCCCATGATCGTGCAGCGACCCTACGGCGTTATCGCCGACCCGAACGACACGCCGAAAGCGGTCTTCATCTCCGCCTTCGATTCCGCGCCGCTGGCTCCGGACTACAACTACGTCCTGCGCGCCGAGCAGAAGAACCTCCAGACCGGTATCGACGTAATGCGCAAACTCACTTCGGGCAAGGTGCATCTTTCGGTGCGCGCCAAGGCCGAGGGGCAGATGACTGCGCTCAAGGGCGCCGAGACGCATGCCTTCGCGGGCAAGCACCCCGTCGGCAACGTCGGCGTGCAGATCCACCACATCGACCCCGTGAACAAGGGCGAAGTCGTGTGGACGGTCAACATTCAGGATCTGGCGATCATCGGCCGTCTGTTCAACGAGGGCCGCGTCGATATGACGAAGATCATCGCCGTGGCCGGCTCGGAGATCGAAAAGCCGCAGTACTGCCGCATCATCGCGGGCGCCAAGGTCGATTCGATCCTCAAGGGCAACGTGAAGCCTCAGAAGGAGGGCGACCATGTGCGCATCATTTCGGGCAACGTGCTCACGGGTACGAAAACCGCGGCCGACGGCTTCATCGGTTTCTATGCCAACCAGCTGACGGTGATTCCCGAAGGCGACAAGTTCGAGCTGCTGGGCTGGGCGATGCCCCGTTTCAACAAATTCTCCGTATCGCGCGCCTACTTCTCGTGGCTCTGCCCCAAGAAGGAGTACAATCTCGATACCAACATGAACGGCGGCGAGCGTCCGTTCGTGGTGACGGGCCTTTACGAGCGGTATCTGCCGATGGACATCTACCCGATGTACCTGCTCAAGGCGTGTCTCGCCGGCGACATCGACAAGATGGAAAACCTCGGCATCTACGAAGTGGTCGAAGAGGATTTCGCGCTTTGCGAGTTCGTCGATCCCTCGAAGATCGAGATTCAGCAGATCATCCGCGACGGTATTAACTTAATGATTAAGGAGGCTTAACGATGAGCGCATTACGCAATTTAGTAGACAAGCTCAAGCCCACGTTCACCAAGGGTGGCAAGCTGGGCTTCTTGGAATCGACGTTCGATGCGTTCGAAACGTTCCTGTTCGTACCCGACACGACGACTTCCAAAGGCGCGCATATCCGCGACTGCAACGACATGAAGCGTACGATGATCATGGTGGTCGTCGCCCTGATGCCGGCGCTTCTGTTCGGTTTCTATAACACGGGTTACATGCACTTCCTCTCGCAGGGCGTGCAGCCCGAATTCTGGGCTTCGCTCTGGTTCGGATTCCTCAAGGTGCTCCCCCTGATCGTCGTTTCGTACGTCGTGGGTCTGGGCATCGAGTTCGCATTCGCCCAGTTCCGCGGCCACGAGGTCAACGAGGGCTTCTTGGTGTCGGGTCTGCTGATCCCGATGATCATGCCGGTGGACATTCCGCTCTGGATGGTGGCTCTCTCGACCGCCTTCGCCGTCGTCTTCGGCAAGGAGGTGTTCGGCGGTACGGGCATGAACGTCTTCAATCCCGCGCTGCTGGCGCGCGCCTTCGCCTTCTTCGCCTATACGCCCTCGATGTCGGGCGCGACGGTGTGGATCGCGGGCATGACCTCCGGCGAGGGCGTGGTGGACGGCTTCTCCGGCGCAACGGCGCTCGAAAACCTGAGCACCACGGGCCGGATGGGCTATTCGGCCATGGACGCCTTCCTCGGTTTCATTCCGGGCTGCGTGGGCGAGACTTCGACGCTGGCGATCCTGATCGGCGCGGCGATCCTGCTCTTCACGGGCGTCGCTTCGTGGCGCACGATGGTCTCGGTATTCGTCGGCGGTCTGGCGATGGGCTATCTCTTCCAAGCGCTCGGCGTGACGACCTATCCGGCATGGTGGCACCTGATCGTCGGCGGTTTCGCTTTCGGTGCGGTCTTCATGGCCACCGATCCCGTCACCTCGGCGCAGACCGATAAGGGCAAATACATCGTGGGTCTGATGACCGGTGCGCTGGCCGTGCTGATCCGCGTGGTCAATCCGGCCTATCCCGAAGGCATGATGCTATCGATCCTCTTCATGAATGCGCTGGCTCCGCTGGTGGACTACTATGTGGTCGAGGCGAACATCTCGCGCAGAAAGAAACGTGTTAAACTGGCAAAATAGGGGAGAATATGGCAACGAAAAAATTCAAATGCACCGTTTGCGGCTACATTCACGAAGGAGACGCCGCACCCGAAAAATGCCCGGTCTGCATGGCCCCCGCCTCGGCGTTCGTCGAACTGAAGGACGAGAAGAAAAAGGGGCTGTTCAGCGATAAGAACGGCAACGCATATATTATAATGTACTCGACGGTGATGGTGGTCATCGTAGCGACGCTGCTGGCCGTGGCCGCACTTTCGCTCCAGTCGCGCCAGTACGCCAACGAGCTGAACGAGAAGAAGCAGTCGATCCTTTCGTCGCTCTCGGCGCAGGGTGAGAATTACGACGCCTTCATCAGGGGCTACGTGCTCGACGCCGACGGCAACGAGCTTGAAGGCGAGGATGTCTTCGAGCTGCTGAAGGACCTTCAGGGCGCTTTCGACGACGGCAAGTTCCCCGTATTCGAAGCCGCCGACGGCCGCGTGGTGATTCCCGTGACCGGCATGGGCCTCTGGGGACCCGTCTGGGGCTATATCGCCCTCGAAAAGGATATGGACACCGTGGCCGGTATCATCATGGCCCACAAGGGCGAGACCCCCGGTCTGGGCGCCGAGATCGCAACGCCGAAATATCAGGCGCAGTTCGTCGGCAAGAAGATCTTCAAAGGCGACGAGTTCGTCTCCGTGAAACTGCGCAAGGGCGGCGCTCAGGACCCCGAACATGAGGTTGATGCCATTTCCGGCGGTACGAAGACCTCGGACGGCGTGACGGCGATGCTCTACAACAGCATGGAACACTACCTGCCGCTGCTCGAAGCCAAGCGCAAGGCCGCGGTCGAGCAGGTCGTATTTGCTCCCGTGCGGGATGAGTCTAACGAAGAAAATGTAGAAAACAATGAGTAAGAACGAAAAAGAGCCTTTGTTTTCGGCTAAGAACATGAAGTTCCTGACGGGGCCGTTCTCCGCGAACAACCCGGTCATCGTGCAGATTCTGGGTATCTGCTCGGCGCTGGCCGTCACCGTACAGCTCAAACCCGCCATCGTCATGGCCTTGTCCGTGACGGTCGTGACGGGATTCTCGAATCTGGTGATGTCGCTGCTGCGCAACGGCGTGCCCTCGCGCATCCGCATCATCGTACAGCTGGTGGTTATCGCCGCGCTGGTAATTCTGGTCGATCAGGTGCTTAAAGCCTACGTTTTCGAGGTTTCCAAGCAGCTGTCGGTTTACGTGGGCCTTATCATCACCAACTGTATCGTCATGGGCCGCATCGAGGCCTTCGCGCTGGCCAACAAGCCGTGGGCGTCACTGCTCGACGGTATCGGCAACGGTCTGGGCTACGGCCTGATTCTGGTGATCGTGGCTTTCTTCCGCGAGCTTTTCGGTTCGGGTTCGCTGCTGGGCTTCCGCATCGTTCCTGAGAGCTGGTATATCGCCGAGGGCGGTTTCTACTCCAACTGCGGCCTGATGCTCTTCCCGCCGATGGCGCTGATCATCGTGGGCTGCATCATCTGGGTGCACCGTTCGCGCAATAAGGATTT
>ENA-USYV01001093-USYV01001093.1-human-gut-metagenome-genome-assembly--contig:-NODE-1093-length-28018-cov-18.332486_pt1 | contig 28018 bp, 25 predicted proteins | sample MGYA00250066_ERZ773514 | MGnify/ENA primary metagenome ERZ773514 (study PRJEB29103, sample SAMN06112049) | human gut metagenome | biome: human gut; feature: ankylosing spondylitis patient; material... | reverse complement strand
AGGTTATAATGAAAATGAAAAATGAAAATCAGATAAAATTTAAAAGTGCACAAAATAAAAGTGAAAATATGTGCAAAATAGTGAATATGTATCTTAAAAAACAATGTCGAAAATAATTTGTTATCAAAAAAATGCACAAAAGTGTGCAAAAAAACAAAAAAGGGTTGACTTTTGTGTTAATGTTGACTAATATATGATATATAAAATAAATCGTTGAAAAAAACGATCAAAATAAAGGAGGAGCAATCTATGAGAATGAAGAAAGCTTTAGTAGCAACACTTACAGCAGCAATGGTATTTTCACTTACAGCGTGCGGATCATCAGGAGAGTCAGCAGGAGGTTCAAGTTCAGGATCAAAAGATGCAAGTTCAAGTTCATCAAAATCAGACGATCTTATCTCTATCGGTTTTGCACAGGTTGGTCATGAGTCGGACTGGCGTACAGCAAGTACAGAGTCTTGTCGTTCAACATTTTCTAAAGAAAATGGATATAATCTTTCATTTGTTGATTGTGACAACAAATCAGCAGACCAGCTTGAGGCAGTCAGAAACTTCGTTGAGCAGGAAGTTGACTACATAATCATTGATCCTATTGTTGAGACCGGTTGGGATACGGTATTAAAAGAGGCAAAAGAGGCAGGTATCCCGGTACTCGTTATTGACCGTAACATCAAAGTTGATGAAAGTCTTTACACGGCTTGGGTAGGTTCAGACTTCACAGCAGAGGGTGAGTCAGCAGGTGCTTGGCTTAAAGCATATCTTGAAGCTAAGAAGAAGACAGACAAAGTAAACATTGTAACTATCGCAGGTACAAATGGTTCTTCAGCACAGATTGGTCGTACAAAAGGTTTCAACAAATATGTTGAGGCAAATGGCTGGAATCTTCTTGATGAGCAGGACGGTGACTTCACACAGGATGGTGGTCAGAAGATTATGGAGTCTTATCTTAAGTCATACAAAGATATTGATGTAGTTGTATGCCAGAATGATAACGAAGCATTCGGTGCTATCGATGCATTAAAGGCAGCAGGTAAGACATATGGCAAGGATGGAGATATCATCATTATCTCATTTGATGCTACAAACGCAGGTCTTAAGAATGTAAAAGAAGGCTCTATCAATGCAGACTTTGAGTGTAACCCACTTGCAGCTCCATATCTAGAGGACATCATCAAAAAGATTAAGGACGGTGGAAAACCTGACAACCAGAAAGTATATGTTGATGAAGCATGCTTCGCTTGTGATGACACAGTTTCATCATTCAAGACAGATGAAGGAAAAGAAATTACTATGACAGTTGTTGATGACAAAGTTCTTAAAGAGCGTGCATACTAAAATATGTTTGCGATTTGAATGTGTTGACTAAGTACACAGATGCTTGAACAATACGGTGTAGGTATAGGAACTGATTTAAGCATATAAAACAAAATGTAAGAGAATCCGAACAGCATTCATGACGGTATAGTATTACTAGTTTAGACCAAATTAAGGTGCTAAAACCGGATTCTCTTATTATTTTGAAAATATATGAAAATTTTTAAGAAGATATGAATATTGAAATTTTCATATGTTCTCAAAAAAGACATGAAAGGAGACAGTGTAGATGAAGGAAAATGAAGTTTTAACCATGCGTGGCATAAATAAGACATTTCCCGGAGTAAAAGCTTTAAACGGTGTTGATTTTACACTTAGAAAAGGAGAGATACACGCCCTGATGGGTGAGAATGGTGCAGGTAAATCGACATTGATAAAGGTACTTACAGGTGTATATGACTTTGAAGCCGGTGAGATACGAGTTGACGGGACTGATGGACCTGTCGTAAATCATTCAACGCAGGAGGCACAGGAAAAAGGAATCGCAACAGTTTATCAGGAAGTAAACCTCTGTCCAAACCTTTCGGTGGCAGAGAATCTTTACATAGGCCGCGAGCCACTGACAAAGCTTGGAACGGTCAACCGAAAGGCAATGAACCGTCAGGCAGCTGTCCTTATGAAACAGCTGGAGCTTGACGTTGATGTAACACGTAATCTTGAAGAATATTCACTGGCATTGCAGCAGATGATCGCAATTGCCCGTGCTGTAGATATGGACTGTAAGGTGCTCATTCTGGATGAGCCAACTTCTTCATTGGATGACCGTGAAGTAGAAAAGCTTTTTACCATGATGCGCAGACTGAAGGAGAAAGGTGTAGGAATCATATTTGTTACCCATTTCCTGGAACAGGTTTATGCAGTATGTGACGGAATTACCGTTCTTCGAAATGGTCAGCTGGTTGGCGAATATGAGATCGCAGATCTTCCGAGAGTGAAGCTGGTAGCAGCTATGATGGGAAAAGATTTCGACGATCTTGCTTCCATTAAACCGGAGACCACAGGAGATAAGAGAAAAGAACCGATGGTAATCGAAGCCCGTGGCTTAAGCCATGCAGGAACCATCAAACCATTTGACCTTGATATCCACAAAGGAGAGGTTATCGGTCTTACCGGACTTCTTGGAAGCGGACGAAGCGAACTGGCACGTACTATTTACGGTGCTGACCGCGCCCAGACTGGTACTTTGAAAGTAAAAGGCAAGGAAGTTAAGGTGAAAAATCCTATTGATGCCATGCATCTTGGAATGGGACTTCTTCCTGATGACCGTAAAGCGGAGGGAATTGTTGCAGATTTGTCCGTAAGAGAAAATATCATCCTTGCAATTCAGGCAAAACAGGGAGTTCTGAAAAAGATCCCTATGGCAAAACAGTGTGAGATTGCAGACAAGTATATTGATCTTCTCCAGATCAAATGTGCAAGCCGCGAGACTTTGATCAAACAACTTTCCGGTGGAAACCAGCAGAAGGTTATCCTTGCAAGATGGCTTGCAACAAACCCGGATTTCCTGATTCTGGACGAGCCTACTCGAGGCATCGATATCGGTACCAAGACAGAGATCCAGAAGCTGGTTCTGAAGCTTGCAGATGAAGGAAAGAGTCTGATCTTCATTTCCTCTGAGATTGAGGAAATGCTCCGTACCTGTAACCGTATGGCAGTTCTCCGTGACGGTCAGAAGGTTGGAGAGATTGATGAGGCAGATATGAACCAGATGAACGTAATGAAAGCAATCGCAGGAGGTGAGCAGTAATGGGTAATTTCAAAAAACTGGCGCAGAAACGTCTGTTCCTTCCGGTTTTCAGTATGATCCTGGTCATGCTGATCAACGTAGTATATGATATTGCAACAGGAAGCGCACCGCTTTCCTTCTTTATGATTTCCATTAAGAATGGTGTACTTTACGGACGTCTGATCGACATCCTGAACCGTGGAAGTGAAATCGCCATACTGGCAATCGGTATGACACTCGTTGTATCTGCTTCCGGCGGTACTGATATTTCCGTTGGTTCCGTAATGAGTCTTTACGCAGGTGTCTGCTGTATGATCCTTGCAGGATACGGAAATGTAAATGTGCAGGAATATGCGCATCCGCTGCTGGTTGGCATTGGAGCCGGACTTCTTGTCACTTTGATCTGTGGCGTTTTTAATGGATTTCTGGTTGCCTATATGAATATTCAGCCTATGGTCGCCACTCTGATCCTATGGTCGGCAGGCCGAGCAGTAGGACTTCTTCTTTGCAACAGCCAGATCGTTTATGTTCGAGTTCCTTCTTTCCAGAAGCTTGGCGCTTACTGCGGAATCATTCCTACACCGATCATTGTGGCTGCTGTGTGTGTAGCAATTGCTTCTATTGTACTTCGCTACACAGCACTTGGAACTTACATCCAGAGTGTTGGTATTAACAAAAAAGCTTCCCGTATCGCAGGCTTTAATTCCGCAAAGATCATCCTTATGTGCTATGCAATCTGCGGTCTTTGTGCAGGTCTTGCAGGTATGGTTGCAACCTCCAGAATCTATTCAGCAGATACCAATAACATCGGTCTGAACATGGAGCTGGATGCAATTCTTTCTGTAGCACTTGGCGGCAACAGCCTTGGCGGCGGTAAGTTTTCCCTGGCAGGTTCCATCATTGGAGCGTACACCATCCAGGCGATTACCACAACTCTGTATGCACTTGGTGTTTCTTCTGCACAGGCACCGGTATTTAAGGCAATCGTAGTTATTATCATCGTAGTAATTCAGGCTGAGCCAGCCAAAGCCTTCTTTAAGAAGCTGACAAAGAAATCCGGAAAGGAGGCAGCTCGGGCATGAAAAAGAAAAAAATAAACAGCAATAACCTGTTGCTGCTGATCACCATTGTATTATTCTTTGTAATGTATGCTGCAGGATGTATCGTATATGCGGACAAAGGCTTTACCCGTTTCCAGACATTCCTCAACATCCTGATCAACAATGCAGGCCTGATCTGCATTACAGCTGGTATGACTTGCGTCATGCTTACTGGCGGTATTGACATTTCCGTAGGTTCCCTGGTTGCTATGGACTGTATGATCCTGGCAGTGGGAATTGAGCAGTGGGGATGGTCCAGCCCGGTACTTATGCTTCTGATTCTTGCAATTGGCATTATATTTGGTATTGTTCAGGGCTTCTGTATTTCCTACCTGGAAATCCAGCCTTTCATCGTTACTATGGCAGGAATGTTCTTTGCCAGAGGTATGACAGCTGTGATCTGTAAAGAGCAGGTAAGTATTGTTTCTGACAAGATTTTTACCACTCTTTCCAGCTTTAAGATTTCCCTTCCCTTTGGAGGGTATCAGAACAAAAAGGGAATCATGCAGTTTCCATACCTTCGTGTAACTGTTGTAGTTGCATTGATCGTAGTTCTTGCTATTTATCTGATGCTGAAATACACACGCTTCGGCCGCAGTATTTACGCAGTAGGCGGCAATCAGCAGTCTGCAACCCTGATGGGACTTGATGTTAAGAAAACACAGATGAAGGCATATATTCTTTCCAGTTTCCTTACTTCCATCGGCGGAATCTGCTACTGCCTGAATACCATGGCAGGTACCACCACCCAGGCAACCGGCCTTGAAATGGACGCTATTTCCTCCGCAGTCATCGGTGGTACACTTCTTACCGGTGGTGTAGGAAATGTACTTGGTTCCTTGTTTGGTGTATTGATCAATGGTACGATTTCTACTTTGGTTAAAACCAATGGAAAACTGATCAGCTCCTGGTCCAACATTGTAACAGCAATCCTGCTGTGCTTCTTCATTGTACTTCAGAGTGTATTTGCACTGGTAAAGGAGCGGAAGAGCAAATAAAAATTGAATAAAGACTGAAATGAGACAGGCGGGTACATGATTAAAATGTGTATCTGTCTGTTTTATTTTGGGCATAATGGAAGAAAGGGTAACATACAAATTAGTTAATTGCAATTTTATTCTTCCTGTCCCAATTTCACAAAAATCGGTTCATGTTTCATAGCCGGAATAATTTTTTCCATCATATCTTTCATATTAATTTTCAGGCTGGAGGTGTTAATACAAGGGTGACAGCCGATGTAAGGTTCCTTCAGGAGGTCTTCATCAATAAGCAGCTGCACATGATTTTCCTTATCGTTCATAAGTCCAAGTATACTGACAGAACCAGGTGTAATATCAAGGAATTTCTCCATATAAGTTTCATTGCCGAAGGAAAGTCTGGCAACGCCAAGCTGGGAAGATACTTCCTTTGTCTTAAACTTCTTGTCGCCTGGCAGGAGCAGCAGATAGAAGTTCGTTTCCTGGCGGTTGCAGAGAAACCTTGAGTTTAAAATTGCATTAACAATTACATTATTTGTATCAATGAAATCTGTGTGCTGCATGATTTCATGATTATATTGCTTCAAATAATGATTAATCTCGTCTGCTCTGTTTTCACTGGCCAACGCAGCAATCAGTGCAAGCTGGTTTTTATACTCATGTTCCCTTTTCTTCTGTTTATCATAGTTTTCTGAAATTGTCCGGTACATTCCGGTTTCATTTTTAACCCGTTCCAGCAATAAGCGGTTCTCTGTTATCTGTACTTCTCTTTTCAATATATCATTGATCAGACAAAAAATGATAATATTCATCACCAATAGTCCAAATGCAATACAGATCAATATATTTTTCTGATGACTGCTTTCCGGGATTTCAAAATTCGTCAGAAGTGCAATCAGGACAATAATTGTATAAACCGGAACGATCGTAAATCTCACCCATTCCAATGTGGTGAGCATCTCCGAAGATTTTTTTACAACATATCTTCGCAGCACCATAATAAAACAGACCTGCAGCATCTGGCTTAAAATTCCAAGCAGCGCATTTATCAATAATGGTTCTGATAAACGTTCTACGGTAATTGCCGGAAAACATTTAGACAGCATCAAAATAGAAATATAATCCGTTATAAAACAGATTCCCTGATAGGATATAACAAAAATTGCTGTTTTTATACACCGCTGTCTGAAATACAAACACATGAAAAGTGTTCCTGCCCCGATAATAGCCACTTCTTTCAGGATAATGTCACCATCCAGTTTTACTGAAATAAAGTAGTCTGCCATGATCATACCACCGACGATCGCATACCGGCACCATTTACCTGGTAATTCTCTTTTTTTGGCAAAAGTCCCGATAAACATTATGCACAATATTACAAAAAGCACTGTATATAGTACTCCATAAATATCCATTTTCATTAAATTTCACCTCTGTAACAAGCAAATTCATTTCTTGTATCTAAAAATCTCGCCTTAGATATTGCAAGACTTTTTCCATTTGAAAGAACAGCCCGGTAACGCTCCACGCTTTCTACATATTTTAAATTCACCAGATAACTTTTATGAATCCGACAAAAATCTTTATTTGGCAGCAATTCTGCAATATCATCCAATTTCATATATATTGTATAATGAACTGCATCTTCACCCACCATATAAAATACCAGTCGATGCAGATTGCTTTCTATATAAAGAATGTTTTCCAGACTGATTGTTATTTTTCCCTCCTGAAAATCAAAGGTCATTTCATTTTCTTCGTAATCCATTTTATCAAGGATTGTGTCCATACACTCTGTCATTGCTTTTTCAAGGCTTTCATGATCCTTTATGAGATACCTTACTGCATCCACCTTGTATCCTTCCAACGCATATGTAATAAAAGCCGTCACAAAAACAATAAAAACATCTTTTGATATTTTCCGTATTTCCTTTGCTGTCTCTATTCCATCAATTTCTTCCATATTCACATCAAGGAAAATAATATTATATTGAGAAATTGCTGATCTTAATGCTAATAATTCTTTTCCTGACTCATACATATCAATCATACATTCGCAGTTTTTCCCTGCCATATATTTTGATATAAGCTTCTTTTCTGTTGTTCGGAAATATTCTTCATCATCACATATTGCAATCGACAACATCACATTCACCTCCTCAGACACAGATTTCCCGGTTGCCACGCAGGGTGTCTATACAGCATCATTACCATGTATGGAGAAATGCACAGAATTCCATACTTTTTGATTATGCGCACCTTTATTCTGCTACATTCTTTGATTATGCGCAATATTAATTTCATTGTCATCTAATATTCTTCATGATATGATATACTTGGTTTTTAAGAAATGATGTATACAAGGAGACAGGTATATGGTAGATCTGAACATTCCCGTCGGCGTTTCGGATTTTGAAAAGCTTAGGGAAAATAATTATTACTATATCGATAAAACCGGATTTATTTCTAAATTACTACAGACGAAATCTGCTGAAGTAACCTTAATTACACGTCCCCGGCGTTTTGGGAAAACACTTGGCATGCGTATGCTGGCTAGTTTTTTTGATATTCGAAAAGACAGCCGAACCATATTTGAAGGGCTGGAAATTTCCAAGAATACTGCTTTATGTGATGAATGGATGAATCAGTACCCAACCTTGTTTTTATCTTTTAAAGATGTGGATGGACTTACCTTTTCCAGTGCCTGCGACATGCTGGTGTATACCATTTCCGATTTATACCAGCAGCACCTTTATCTGTTAGAAAGTGATTCTGTAAACGATTATGATAAAGAAATCATACATCATATCGCAGAACGCAAAGCCACTGTCTCTGAGATCAAACAAAGTCTTGTATTGCTGACAAAAGCTTTAGCTTCATATTATGCAAAACCAGTCATTCTGTTGTTAGATGAATACGATGTACCAATTGCAAAAGCCAGCTCTAATGGATACTATGACCAGATGCTTGAGATTATCAAAGGAATGCTCAGTACTTCCTTAAAAGATAATGCTGCCCTCCGGTTTGCTGTGATCACCGGATGCCTTCGGATTGCAAAAGAAAGCATTTTTACCGGGACAAATAATTTTGTATCTGACACCATTACAGATTGCCGTTTGAATGAATATTTTGGATTTACACAAAAGGATGTAGAACAGCTTCTGCGGGATGCCGATGCCATGGAACATTCCAAAGATTTGAAATTCTGGTATGATGGTTATCACTTTGGAGATGTCGATGTCTATTGTCCGTGGGATGTCATGAATTATATGCGTGATCTGCAATACAATCCCGATGTCAGGCCGGCAAGTTACTGGAAAAACACCAGTGATAATGCTATTGTTCGTTCTTTTATTGATTATGCCGGAAATACCATTACCCGGAAATTGGAAACCCTGCTTTCAGGCGGATATATTACACAACAGATTGATGAAAATCTTACTTACGACTATCTGCATTCTTCCGAAGACAATCTCTGGAGTATTCTTTATCTCACGGGTTATCTGACGAAAGCCCGCGATGCAGATCTCCCTGAACATTTGCCGGATGGTATATCCGCACTGATGATTCCGAATGCAGAAATCCGGGAAATTTTTGAGACAACCATTTTAAAATGGTTTCAGGAGAGCGCCCTGACCTGGAACCGCGAAACTCTGTTTCATGCCGTATGGAATCAGGATGCAAAGACAATTTCTATTGAAATGACAAAACTTCTGCGAAAAACAATCAGTTACCATGATTACAAAGAAGATTACTATCATGCTTTTTTAGCTGGCATATTTGCCGGAGCCGGTTATATGGTAGACTCCAATAAAGAACATGGGGAAGGACGCAGTGATGTGGTTGTGTACGACTCCCTCAATGGCCGCGTTGCTGTCTTTGAAGCCAAGTACTCCAAATCTCTCAACGATTTAGACCCCGCATGTGAAAAAGCTGTGCAGCAGATGGATGATCTCATGTATGCCAAATCCTTTGAAGATGATTATGATGAAGTCATTTGTTATGGGATTTCATTCTATAAAAAACGCTGTGTTGTGAAGAAAAAATAATTCAAATTATCAGTTGTAAAACACCTCTGAAAAAGAAGCGCCAGATCCGGCAGATGAAGCCTGTTCTGGCGCTTCTTTGCAGATTTATCCTTATCCGCACTCGCGCAATAAATTTCTTTCCTATTTTTGTAATCTCTTCGGTAACCAGCTTCATCTGGTGTCGAATTATCCTTCGAATAATAATAAAGCCCATATCCCTGCTTTACCAATGCCTCTGCTACAAAATTTTCATAAAGCGCACCTTTATAAATGCCAAGATTTTTATTTGCACGCAAGTCAATTTGTGATTCATCGTCCAGACTTGCCACCAATAATCCAGTATCCGAAATATATACTTTATATTTGCTTTCATCCACATTTCCTTTTAATGGCAATTCCGGAAATTGCAAACATTCACATACATTAATAAGCCCAGCATCTTTCAACCACTCTACACATCCCATATAATCCTTAGATCTTCCGCCCTTAGAGACTTTCGAATATTGAAATTTTTTATTTTCTTTAGCAAGCTGTGCTGGAATTGACCGGTATACACTCAGAATTTTCGCCTTATCCAGCCCTTGTGCATACTTTACAATATCATTTTCATAATCTACCAATTCGTTTTCTTCAAAATGTTTCGTCGGATCAATCCTGCTGATCAGCTTGATAATATGTTCTGCTGAAAACCCTTCCTCAACAATAACTTTATAAGATGGCTCTGTAATAAAGTTGATCTCAATTACATTTTTATGAGCGATTTTTTCTTCAAAATTACATTTTCATGAGCGAATTATATTTATTTTTTACTTTTTTATGAGGAAATTTACTTTTTTCAAGAGTCTATCTTGATCGTTTCTATCAATTTTTCTGTTGTTTAATTAGGCAAATGTTAATTTTTTACCAACCGTAACGCATACCTACATAAAAAATTGATGGCTTAGAATACATTGTTCCAAGCCATCGTAAAAAGCTTACTATTCTGTCGATTCTGCCGTATCCGGCTTCACATGATTTTCTTTGATATCCCATGTAATCGTATATTCTTTTCCCAGAACCTCCCCCATATTTTTCACGTAATCTTCGAGAAGAGACTGCACGCGCTGCTGTACCTGTACCAGTAGTGCAGAATCATTTGCTGCTTTCTTTTCCATCTCTTCTTCTGCCTGTTTGTATGCCTCCGTCTGATCGTCCGCACTTGCTTTTGCGGAATTCTTATCATAATAATAAGAGTCAGCCGCAATACTGATTTCCAGAAATGCCATTTCTTGGTTACATAAAGACCTTTGAAAATTTTGCGAGGTAATATTTCCGGAAATAAAAAAGCTCTGGAAAACATCTGTTTCCCAGAACTTTTTATCCTTTATTATTCATTTTTCTTACAAACCTGCCGGATCAGCTGAATCAGTGCCACCACTGCCAATGCTATATGCCCGTAATCATCACAAGAAAACCCGTCTTTCTTCTTAAAAGCCCAGATTTTCATCCACCAGAATAATCTGAAACCGTCCTTTGACCCTGCTGAATCGGGTTGTCAGAATCTGACAGCAGATGCACTGTGGACTTTTACAGTCAAAGCAGCTTCCGTTTTTGGAACATGGTGTGTCAATGCCAAATCGCTGTGCATTAATCGGTGCCGCCTCATTCCGCGCACGGTGCAGGGCGTCTTCCTCGGATTTTACGACTTTGTTCATACCCACAATCAGCAGAACATGCTTTGGTCCATAGGCATACGCAGCCACACGATTGGCATTTCCGTCAATATTGATAAACACGCCATCCTCGCTCATGGCATTGACACTGCCCAAAAAATAATCCGAGCTGAATGCTTTCCGCGCAATCTCCTCTTTTTCCTCCGGGGTTTTTACTTTATCCCGGTCATAAAATTCATACTCACCGTTGGAAATGGCATCGTAAAGACCACACTCCTTTACAGAAGTTGCACCGCCCATGTTGATACTGCTGCCCTTCGGGATCAATTCGAGTGCTTTCTTTACGGCCTCTTCTTTTGTCTCTACATAATATGCTTCCATGTTGCGGGAGTTAAGTGCCGCCACAACACGCGCTCCCAGCTTCTCATTTCTCATTTTCCTTACGTCCATTGTGTAAACCTCTTTTCCAAATAGCTACGCTATGATTTCATACTGCATCAGCTCATATTTGAGTCTGCTTCCCTCCATAATTTCTGGTGGAAGCAATGCCCGCGCCACAAGTTTTAAATCATCACTTTCAATATCTGTCCGCTTTAAATTTGCATAATCTCCATCAATGCTGACCACTTCATAATACCATGTTTCCATATGTCACCTCCATTTTTAATCTCACAGGCTGCTTAACGGTGCTACATGAATATGATGTTTTACATATTTGTTGATCCCCTGTACCAGTCCGTCCGCAAGTTTTTGCAATTTCCTGTCACTATGATCCGAACACTGATTGCCCAGTTCAATATCAACGGAAGGAATTGTACTGTACGAAGTCTGCGTCAGATCAATCTCCGTAGCACCGGTTCCGTTTATTTTAATCTTTTGGGAACGCAGCCCTTTGATCAGTGATTTTCCCAATGCGTCATGTTCTTCCCAGTAAGATGCAACCGGACGCATTTTTTTGAGTTTTTCGGGAACAGAAGCGTAAAAGCATCCTTTGTCGTAAGAAAGTCCATCGCTGTCCCAATGCAGTGCAATATGACAATCCGCTACATTGTTACATATGACGGTACGCGCCACGTTATCCAGCTGTACATCCTTTCCATCCCGGACCATGAGCACATCATACCCCTCTGCCAGCAGTTTCTTTTTCAGAATCCGTGCCATACGAAGCGTCACATCACGTTCTGCCGTTCCGTCCCGAAATGCCATTCCATCTGAAACCGCCACTGCTTTCACAGAGCCTGCCGCTGTCGTTCCTCCGGTCACCTTTGCAGAGCCATCCGGATGACACAGCGTTTTTACCGATGAACCGCCTTTCGTCCCATGTCCCGCATTGACTGCAATCACAATGTCCTTCCGGTTCTTTTTCGCCTTGTACATAACGGCATAGCCCGATGTAATTCTGGCATGATCCGCATATTTCCAGGAGGAGTCCAGATAAATTTTCTCCTTCCCCTTCGCATATCCGCATATCGGGAAACTGATGACCATCAAAAATACAATTAGAAATACTATCCCCTTTTTCATATACACTCCTCTTTCTAAACATTCGACAGTTTTTATCCCCCTGTAGGAGCAAAATATCTTTTCACTGTCTTTACTCTACCTCATTTTTTATGGTAACACAAGATAAAATCCCCGTGTCGTTGCATTTCGGTGCCTTTAAGAGTATCATTACCATGATACGAATTTTAGGAGGATAAATTTATGAAATTAAAAACAAGACAAATCACTGTTACAGCAATTTTACTCGCAATCTGCATTGTAAGCCAGTTTTTCAAAAACCTGAATGTATACATCACAGGCCCGATCATCAATGCCGCTCTGATTTTAACCACGGTATACGCTGGTCTGGCCTGTGGCATCATTTTAAGCGTGATCACTCCAATCACTTCCTTTTTCATCACCGGAAGCCCGATTATGGCAGCCATTCCTGCAATGTTCCCATGTATTATGATTGGAAATATCATTCTCGTTCTGGCAGTTGCCCTGCTCCGCAGTAAATTCGGTAAAAAAGCCGGTTTGCCCGTATCCGTTGTAATTGGCGCTGTATTAAAGGCTCTGTTTATGGGAATTTTGATTTCTCTTATCATTCTGCCGAATATGCTCCCGGCAAAAATGCAGCCAATGTTACATGTCCTGCAGCTTCAATTTTCTGTCACACAGTTAATTACCGCTCTGATCGGCGGGGTATATGCTATCATCATTCTTGCGGTACTGCGTAATACCTCTCTTGGTGAGCAGGCGTAATCCCACATTACATAAATTAACGCCCCGGCAGCTACAACTACCGGGGCGTTTTATGTACCTCTCCAAAGTACCAGTTCTTTTTATTTTCTTTGTTTACTCTACATTTTTCAAAGCCTGATCCATCGGAATCTTCTTGATTCTCTGAAAATCAAATACCATAACAATCAGATATCCGATCAGCACAAATCCAAACATTTTTGCATAACCAATCGGTGTTACGCGAAAAGCGAACCAGCCGCTGTAGGAAAAGAGCATCATCCGCCATGCCGCGGCCATAACAAGTGTTCCAAGAATCACACTGATGAGATCCGCGATTACAACCACAATACTCGTCGAAAGCAGATACAGACTCGCGATCTCTTTGTTATCGTACCCAAGGATTTTGGTCATGGAAATTGCATTCTCATTCTTTTCAATGATCAGCTTTGTCAGAAGATAGATCATAACGGCTGCCAGAAGGATACACAGTACCTGAAAATATGTCATGTAAGAACCCATGGAATGATCCAGCTGATCTGCCATTTTTGTAATATCATGGATTGTAATGGTTGTTGCAATGTTATCCTCATCAATATCGGTAATTTTACTGTCGGATAAGAATCCGCTGAATTCATTTTCCTTCAGTTCAAATACCTTTCCGTAATTGTCAATGGACATAAAGACCGCAAGGCTCTGGGATTTATGATACAGTCCTGCTACTTTAAACTTATAAGATTTGTTCTCATACTTTTCATCCAGCGATACTGTATCGCCGGTTGCAAGCCCATATTTATCAGCAAACGAAGCGGAAATATAAACTTCGTTTTTCTTAAGGGAACTTAACTTTTTAATCTTTACATAGTTACTGTCATCCGCGATTCCGTATACGGAAATTTCCTCATCGATCGCATCACTCTTTTTTACGAGCGATGTCATGTTAAACTTTTCGGCATCTTTGTTTTCCGTTGTAATCCGTTTATTATCGTCATCTTCATAGGATTTAAGCACATACTGGTATTTTGCAAACATCATGCCATCCGTGTTGCTCTTATAATAATCGAGCGTATCCGGCATGCCCACTGCCATGGCAAGCATGACCATGATAAAGAAAATACCGACAAATAAAATCAGGTAATTTGTGACATTCTGGAACATGATCCGCAGGCGGAACCGGCCAAAAAAGCTCCATCCCGGCAGACGCATGGCTTTTTTATTCTTTGTCTTTTTCAGGTCATGACGCAGAAACTGCAGTGGTGTATGCTGCATCATGCGCACGATCACGATCAGGTTGACAACCAGCATCAGGATCACCGGAACCACCGTGGTCTTAAAGAACGCATCCGGATTCCAGATCGTGTAATACGTTGGCAGACTGTAACTGTTGTAATACATCGACACAACAATATTTTTAAACACCGTGTAGCCGAGTATATTTCCGACAATTGCAGCCAGCAGTGTTACAATAACCGGCATGGACAGATAGTGCCGCACCAGCTCTCCCTTCGTGTAACCGGACGCGCGCAGCGTTCCGATCGCAGAGGACTCTTTTGCAATCGTATTGCTGATCGTCACGGCAAAGATAAATGCGATGATTACCACAAGGATATCCAGCAGCACACCGCCCATGGCTTTGTCCGATCCCATATCATCGGTTGCAAAATTGATCGCCGGATTTCCGTATTTCGGTGTGTAATCTTCGAGTTCATTGTCCGCAACAACCACCTGTGTGAGCAATGCACGCATAAAATTATCAGAGCGTGTTTTTTCCCCGGCCTCATCCGCAGGCTCCGTTTCATATTTCCATGCATAAGTATAGTGAATACTCTTGTGCAGCCGGTCGAAACCGTCCTGTGTCACCATTGCCACATCAAATTTCAGTGCATCAAACATCAGATCTGTGGTCTTTTCATGTAAGGTGGAGTAATTGGCATACGCAAGCAGTCCCACAACTTTATAAGTCTCTCCGGAAACTGTGACGGTATCTCCCACCTTTATTCCGACGTTGTCGGCGTGCATACGGTCAATGGCAATTTCATCCGCCTTCTGTGGAAAACTTCCCTGCAGCATGCATGCCAGGTTGATATCCTTTGTCTTTGCAAATACGCGGATCGTGCCATCCTTTTTCCCGTCGTTATTATAATCTTCTTCCTCATTTCGGAAAAAGTTTTCATACAATGTTGTCTTTGTTGCCTTAAAATCCGGATCGTTTAATTTATATTTTTCTTCCGCATCCGCATATTTGTCTTCGATCTTGTCCTGTGCCTTTTTCCAGGCTTTGTCGTAGGCTTTTTTGTAGGCCTTATCATACGCCTTTTTGTAGGCTTTTTTATATGCTTTGTCGTAAGCTTTTTTATATGCCTTGTCGTAGGCCTCATCATACGCCTTGTCATACGCTTCGCTGTAGGCTTTGTCATGTGCCTCGTTATATGCACTGCTGTATGCACTGTCATACGCTTTTTTATATGCCGGAGCATAAGCCTTACTGTATGCACTGTCGTAAGCTTTTTTGTAGCTTCCGTCTTTTTTTGCCTGTGCTACCGCAGTATCCAGCATCTGCCCCGCTGTCTGTGCATCCATCCCCTGTGCCAGCAGGGATTGTTTTACCTGCGCTGCAAACTGTGCATCAAACTGTTTGACAAATGTTGCATCGAAACTCTGTTTAAATTTCGGATCAAACTCCTTCTTAAAAGATGACGCAAATTTTGCCGGAAACGATTGCTCAAACTGCTTTTTAAATTCTTTGTCAAAGGATTTCTTAAACTGTTCCGGAAATTTTTTATCGAATTCTTTCTTAAATTTATCCGGAAACTTTTCGTCGAATTTTTCCTTAAATTTTTTCGGCAATTTTTTATCCAGTTTCTTTTTTGCTTCATCCAGATAATACTGTTTGACATCCGCTTTTTCACCGGTCTCAATTGCCGAAAGCAAGGTGGCATCTGCCTGTTTTTTTAACTCAAAATGACCGTCTTCCTGTTTGTATTTTGTCACGCCTTCGTTTGCCGAAGTAATCATACTCTCGTTTGCCACATACATACCGGACACAAAGCCGATCGTGAGCACAAGAAACAGAAATACAACCAGATATTTTTTCCAGTCCCCGATCAGTTCTTTCGGTATTCTCCTGATCAGGGGATTTTTGATTTTTTTCATAGCAGCCCCCTTACCATTCCAGATCTTCCGCAGATACCTTGTTTGTATTGATGTCGTTGTGGCGCACCGCACCGTCACGGAGCTTGATCACATGGTCTGCCATATTTTTGATCGCCTCGTTATGTGTAACCATAATGATGGTATTTCCGTATTTTTTGTTGACCTCCTCAATCAGCTTTAAGATCTCCTTGGAGGTATTGTAGTCAAGCGCTCCCGTCGGCTCATCGCAGAGCAGAATATCCGGATTTTTTACAATCGCACGGCCGATGGAAACACGCTGTTGCTGGCCTCCGGACAACTGGTTCGGCAGTTTGTAGCGGTGCTCGTAAAGTCCAAGCGTATGTAACAGATCATCAATATCAAGGGCGTTATCCGACAGATATGCCCCCACTTCAATATTTTCTTTTACATTTAAATTGGCGATCAGATTATACATCTGGAATACATAGCCGAGATGTTTTCTGCGGTACTGTGTCAGTTTTTTCTCACTCATATCCTCTAACTTATCGCCGTTGATATTGATGTAACCGGAATCGGCGTTATCAATGCCTCCGATAATATTGAGCAGTGTGGATTTTCCGGAACCGGATGGTCCTAACAGCACACAGAACTCCCCCTTTGCAACGGAAAAATTCATGCCGCGGAGTACTTCCTGACGCGTCTGTCCGCTTCCGAATCCTTTCTTTAAATCTACAATTTCCAAAAACTTCTTTTCTTCTTCTGACATAGAAACTCCCTTTCTTTTTGGTTTAACTTTTCATACTAATATTAGTTTCATCTAACCCCTGGTTCTTTTTTTAGGTCTCCCGCAAAAAGCGAAAGACCCATGCTTCTTTTCTGAACCTTTTGTCCAAACGCGGACGATCTGTGCTTCTTTTCCCGACCTTCCGTCAAAACATGCGGACAGCCTACGGTCTGACGAGTCCGTACCAGCCTGCCAGCAGATATTTTACACCTTTTTCCGCAAACCGCAGTGCTTCTTCCTCGTCATCAATGTGCGTTACCATAAATATAAACATATCGATCTGTGAATGGGACATCCAGTGTACAACGCTTTGTTCCACCATCGGCACATGGTAAGCTTTGCACATCGCTTCACAGATAAATGCATTGTGCTCATCCATCTGGTCGACCAACCGGTCCGGCATATGTTCCATGCTTGATCCCTGCGCTTTTGTCAGCACTAGAAGCACTTCATCCCGGTAGGTGTACAGTTCATGAACAACCTGTGCGACTGCTTCAAAATCGCTGCTGTCATCATGCTCTTTTGCTTTGCCGCTCTCCATCTCCCTGACTTCAAAAGAAAAATGCTCTCGCAGAATCTCATTGAGCCGATCCATAAAATTTCCCACTACTTCACAGAACAGATCGTCCTTGTCCTGAAAGAAAAAATACAGTGCCCCTGTGGTCACACCCGCCTTCTGGCAGATTCCGCGGAGAGACGCCCCCGCAAACCCTTTTTCCATAAATTCTTTTTTGGCACATTGGATCAGGTGTATCTTCGTCTCGCTGTCATGTATCTTCTTTCCTGCCATGGTACGCTCCCTGTAAATAAAAATGTAACATAACGTTGTTATGTTAGATAACACCGTTATGTTACATCATTCCCATGTCTATGTCAATAAAAAAACTTATGCATTTTTCTGTTTGTGTTTATCATAAGCTGCAAACATGCCGGCAAGCAGTGTTCCGGAAATAGAATGCCAGGTGCAGGAAACTGCGCAGATGATCGCAGACTCCGGTGTTGCGGAAAACTGTGCGGTCGTTGTGGCAAGGTTTGTTGCCAGTCCCGCATTCTGCATGCCAACTTCGATGGCAATGGTTCTCTTTTTGGCGGTATTCATGCCAACAAGTTTTCCTGCTCCATAACCAAGCAGATAACCAAGTCCATTGTGAAGAAAAACAGCTACAAAGATTACAGCTCCGGACTGGAAGAACTTCGCGCCCTGGGAAGATACCACACCACCAACAACACACGCCAGCCCCAGTACTGCCACACCCGGCATAATTTTCTGTAACTCACTGAACATTTTCTTTTTTCCCAGCAGATAGTTTAAAAGGAAGCCCAGTGCTACCGGAAGAATAACCGTTTCCACAATGGAAACAAGCATTGGCAGTGCCTTGATGGAAATATTGGTTCCGCTTGCCAGAAGAGAAACCATAAGTGGTGTCATGATCGGGGAAAGAATCGTGGATACGGTTGTCATTCCTACGGAAAATGCCACATCTCCACCGCAGAGATACGACATGATGTTGGATGACACACCACCCGGACAACAACCTACCAGAATGAGTCCCAGTGCAATGCCGGCAGGAAGATGCAGCACTTTCGTCAGTGCGAATGCCAGAAACGGCATAATCAGATACTGTGCCAGTGCACCAACACAGATATCGAATGGTCTCTGTGCCAGAATCTTAAAATCCTGCGTTGTCAGTGTCAGACCCATACTGAACATAATAATACCGATGATGATCGACTGACTTGTAAACTTATTGGAAACCGGATCGGTAAATAACTGATGTTTTACCCATCCCATCATTCCCGGAACGATAAATGTTACTACCGCAATCGCAATTACCACAATTGATGTGTAGTCCGATAACCATTTGCTGAGTTTTTGTAGTGCTTTCATAAACTTTTCCTCCTTGGTCTGTTCACTGAAAAACGAATTCAGACATTAAAAAAGTCCCTTCCCAGATACTACTCTGGAAAGGGACGAATAAAATCCGCGTTACCACCCTGATTCCACAGAAAAACTCTGTGACACTTCACATACCAACATATGCTATCCCATAACGGAGGAAACCGGCAAAGTTTACTCACAGTTGTCTGCTTTCAGCCCGCTTCTTAGAGAGGATCATCCATATCCGGCTACTACCTGTTCGCACCACCCACAGGCTCTCTGAAAATAACGATAAGATACGATGCTGTTCTCGTCAACGAATTTCGGTGAACAATATTTTCTTTATGTTGCCTATTATAGACTCCTGACAAAATATGTCAAGAGAAAAATTTTCCATCATCTGCTTTTCTGATTGACCTCCACGTTTGTTCTTATGGACCATACATTACATCTTTTTCTCTATATGTCCCCACAACTTTTCATCAGTCTTTTTCAAAATGCTGGTAATCCTTCGAATGTGTCCAGTCCCCACCCCAGGTAAATCCATATCGGGTAAAAAGCTTGTAACACAGATCATTGTGATCAATCTTGTGCAGAAAATCCCCACTCCGGTCAACATATGCTTCCGCGTTTGCAGGCTCAATCGACAGCTTTCCGTTGACGGTTTTTACATAGGGGTTATAAAGTGTATTGATGTCAACTGCCATGCCAAGACCGTGTTTTGAGATTTTTGTCGTGTGGGAAATGAAACGGAAATTAAACGCAGAGGAATTGTTATCGCTCATGGATGCCTCATCATCCGCATCGTATTCATCCACCAGCCGGACTTTTTCAATGGGGTATTCTGCCTCATACAACTGCCTGAAAATGGCAAGGACATCCTCTGCAATGGCTTTATTTACCACAAGTTCTCCCTCTTTTGTCTGACCGTCAAACCCCATGTGGAGCACATGAAGATAGCGGAGATCTTCCCGCGGTACGGTACAATCTGCCTTGTATGATTTTCCCTGCATCTTCTCAAAAATATCGTCCGGGATTTTGGAAATATAGAACGCTTCCTCTGTGATACTTTTGTTCATGTTTTGTTTTTTCTCACTCAGTTCTGTCCCTGAAGTCCTGTGATCCTGTTCTTTTTCACTGTTCTCCTGATCCGCAACCTCAGACTTTTTTGTGTTTGATTTTTCCGGATGCCGGATCAGACGGCTTCCGGTTACGACTGCGGCGGCTGCAAGTAACACGGCCGCAGTGATGATCATTCCTTTTTGTTTTTTCACCAGTTTCTCCTTACTGACACGTTTCCCTTTTCTGTAAACATAAAAATTCATCCGCTTCAACATGATAACACCGCTAAGCCTACGCTATCGAAAAAAGTGTCATGTGAAAGCCCGAAGGCCGCATTTCTGCACGGATGAATTGTGTATATTTTAGCACTGATTTTTGGGATTTGCTATATTTTCATAACAAAAAATGCATTTTTCTTTTAATGCACCCTCGAAAAATAATCCATCAGAATTCCCTTAATATGATTATACCTTCTGGCATAAGAATTCTCCACCCGTATAATCTCCATATTGTGTGCCTGACAGATGGCATTTTTCTTCCGGTCGCGCTCCTGCACCACCGCATCTTCAAAATGCTCTTTCCCATCAAGTTCGATCGCCAGAACCGGAAGTTCCTTTTTTCCCTGTTTTTCGTACACAACAAAATCAAAGCGCCCCATATAAAACAGATCATCATATGTCATGTTGTCCTGAAACACCTGCGATATGGCAACTTCTTTGTGGATCACATACTTACTCTGGGAAAGCCAGATATTTTCGAGCGCATGCGTCAGGTTTTCGAGAAATGCATTTTCGGTAGCGGTAGAAAACGGCTGGATGCCAAGTGCACGGGAACTGATATGTTTTTCCGTGATCTCTGACTTCCCGTTGGTTTTGATGTACTGCGCAAGTTCATAAAGATCATCGTCTGCCTGTCCTGCATGCAGACGCTCCAGTTCTTTGCTGTCTGCGAGCAGAACAAGTTTGTCTTTCGCCCGTGAGGTTGCAACATTGATCAGTTCCTTATTGTTTTTCAGCCACTGATAGGTACCGACATTGGTGCGGTCGGACAGTGCCGTGGAAAAAAGCACCACATCCTTTTCATCTCCCTGAAAAGCATGCACCGTTCCACAGACTAAATTTTCGAGGTGGTTTTCTTTGATCGCCTGTTCGATCAGTGCCCGCTGGTTTACAAACGGTGTGATCACCGCGATACTTTTGTCCGTGTTCTGCTTCGCGTATGCAATGACCTCGTCTGCTTCCGCCGGAGATGTATTTTTGATCTCGGCACGGTCGCTTTTTACATCTACATAGACAAGCGGCTCCGGCTCTTTGCTTTTTGAACAGATCTGCAGTTTGGAATTGTAATATTTTTTATTGTTAAATCCAATAATTTTTCTGTTGCAGCGGTAATGGCTGCGCAAAAGCACTTCATCACTCACCGCATCACATGCCAGATACGTTTTGTAAATCGAATTCTTTCTGTAATCATATTCCTCTGCCACATGATACCGCCGTCGCAGCTTGCGGTTGATCAGTTCTCCGAGCAGAATAACCGGATTCAGCTGCTGCGGATCTCCCACAAGCATCAGTTTCTCTCCACGGATAATCGGGACAAGAGAGATCGCAACATTGCACTGGCTGGCCTCGTCCATAATGGTCATGTCAAACAGCGGCTCCGGTTCCCCGATCTTATGTGCCGATATGCAGGTAGTGATAATAACCGGAAAAACACGCTGCAGCTTCTTTACATTTTCGGATTTCTGCATGTATTTGTTGAATGCCCGCGCCTGTGTCTCTGGATTTTCTCCGGAATCTAAAATCTCCCGCAGTTCCTGATATTTGGGTTCTTCGAGTGTCTTGATATAACGCGCAGACGTATAAAATAAATACTGATAAAATTCTTCTTCGTTGCGGTCGAGAAGCTGCAGGGCATCCGAATCAGAAATTTCGCCAATCTGATGGATTCTCTGATCGAGCTTCTGCATCTGGTATCCCTGCAGGTCCATCTGAAACGGGAGCAGATTCATGGCATTTTTAATATGTTCCTGGTATTCCATGAGATGCGAAAGTGTCTCTTTCCGCTCCTTTAAATCCAGAATTTCCTCATACTCTTTCAATCTCGCAGAAAGACGTTTTGCACGGTCAACCCTGTCATCCTTGCGCTTATCGAGCGTGGACGTAAATATTTTTACGGTCTGCACCTGATTTCGCAGGCGGTTGATGTAGCTGATTGCAGCTTTAACTTTGTCTATATTCCCAAGCCGCAGTACCGGAAACGGAATGGTCTGTCCATGGTACTCAAGATGTGTCAGTTTTTCAAATACATTGTCGATTGGAACGTTATTGTAGGACGCAAATAAAACGGTCGTATTGTTAAAAAACGCCGTTACTATTGTGTTAATAATCGTATTTGTTTTTCCCGTGCCCGGTGGCCCCTGTATGTAGGCAAGCGGATATTTCATGGCGTTGTTGATCGCCAGCAGCTGATCCAGATTGATGTTCTGATTGATCAGTGCAATCGGATACGCCTTGGTGCGGCGCGGCCGTTCTAACAATTCCCCGAAGAAGGCTTTGACTGGATAAGTAACCTGCTGCTTTTCAAACATATCAAGTATGGCTTTGTACTCGTCATGCAGATTCAACACTACATCCATCCCAAGCCCCAGCACATACGGCATATCATCTACGACTGGCTTTTGCCCGCCATGACCGGTAATCGCATCTTTGATTTTTTCCAGATTGTTTTCAAAATCTTCCAGCAGTTCGTACTCGTCCGCATCCAGAAATTTACGCGCATTTTCCGTCTGTCCGTCAATGCCAAACTGTGTGCAGACTGTGATATCTTCATCCGGCTGAAACACTCTGTTTTTCACATCAAGGTTCAGGTTCCGGTATGCCAGAACATACAGCCCCTTCGTCGTGTGAATACTCAATACATTGAGTGCCAGTTTCTTAATTCTTAAATTGGTGCTCTTTTTCTTTTCGTGAGACAGGGAATACTGGAAATTTGACACGACCTCCTGAAACTGCTGATCGTTAAGTGCATACCGTCCGTTTTTCACACGATCCCCATCGATATAATGGATCAGATCATAATCGGTGATGTAAGGTGTCGTATCCACGCGGTTACACAGTTCCAGATAATTTAGTATTTTCAGATTTGCAGAGCTGGAAAAAATAGTTTTATAACGCTCCGGATGCATCTCGATATCTTCGATCAGCTGCCTGTTTTCCGGACAGTACGTTCCTTCAATGACTTCCGTGGACAGAATGGAATCCACAAAAATTTTGTCATATTCCCCCAGTGTATACATTCCGAGGTGCAGACCATCTACTTTGAGGGTACGTTTTGCCGGATCAAGATCACGGATTCCAATCCAGTATTTTGTAATCTGATCCGCTTTGTTCCGATATTCGATTTTCAGCCACTTTCCCTCATGAATCGCCCGGAAAATGTCCCTGCAAATCTGATTCATACTATGCTCCGTCCTGTTTTACATGATATCTCTATCATTTATTATGATGTTCGGACAGAACCTTTGTCAAGCAAATCCTCAATTCCCCTTGCTGCTCAAAGGATTACTTCTTGTTTCAAAAAACTGGTTGTTATCTATGCGTGCGCGGTTTTTGTCGTTGTACATACTGCTCTGCCGGATTGCGGCATTTTCTTTTTCCTGTTCCGGTGTGTTCTCCGCAAAATATTTTGGTCCTGCGGTAACCGGATCTGCATCCGTTCCTACAAGCATCGCTGATTTATTCGTGTAATTTTTTGGTTTCATGACATACCTCCAACTTTTTTGTTAGTATGTCCGTTCTTTATCCTCTCCACTCTCGTAAGTAAAAGTTTGTAACAACTTCCGTAACCGGTCTGTCTTCGGATTCTCGAAAAATTCTTTCTTAAATCTTCTTCTAATGGAATATCGTACTCTTTCTCAATTATATTTAGCTTCCCGCTTTGTGTAAGACTCTTTGAAAGCAATGCCCTCAACAGACGATGTAATTCATGCTTTTCATCCTGACGAGGTAACTTCTTTGCCAATCCAATCAAAACAATATTAAGCATATCCTGCTTAATATCATCATATCTTAGTTCCTGCCTTTGAATACTTTAACGCTTCCTTGCAATATACAGACTGATTTACAATCCAAATCAGGCACACTACAAGAGATGGTAAAAATCCTATGCCAAAAACAAGCGCACAGATGGCAAGCACAATGGACAGAATCGAACAAACTGTGTTTGTGGCGGCATAAGCTTTAAACGCACACTTGCCAATCATAATTTTTTCGGCTTCATCGCAGCTCTCCATCCATTTCTTTTGAAACTTCGTATCATAGACGGAAGCCGTTTTTTCGGGATTCATCTTTTTGGTGGTATCAACGCATTTCTGCTGGAATATAACCGTTTCGATCATAATGGTCAAGAAACCGATAATGCCCGCAAGAAACAGAGCGCCACTGGTTTCAGTTTTAAAAGTTTCAAATCCGTTGGCATAAGATGCCGCAATAAGGAAGTAAGAGAGGATAAAGGCTGCGCTTGTTACCCAAAGCACGATGGATAGTTTTTCGTCAATCGTATCAGACATTTCCTCATTTTCGCCGTCCCAAGAGGCGAGTAGTTTTGTTGCGCTTTGATAAATAGGAACGCAGACCACCGGCACAATTACCGCTGCCGCTAACATCAGCCACGGAGCGATATATGTCCCAAAAAACATTCCTGCGGTTTTCATTCCGCCCGCCAGCGTGTTCAGCCCGTATTTTGCCGAGCAAAAGCCTATTGTTCCGCCGATAATGAAGCATATTACCATAATAAGCATAAATTTGGGCAGAGCTTTCCGATTTGCCCTCTTAATTTCATTTTTATCCATTATCTTCTTCCTCCTGTAAATAAAAAACTTCCTCCACCGCGACGCCGCACACTTTTGCAATCGTTAAGGCAAGGGTAACGGATGGCGAATAATCGCCACGTTCAATCAAACTGATCGTCTGCCTTGATACACCGCATAAGCGTCCCATTTCCTGCTGATTAACATTCAGTGCAGCCCTGCGTTCCTTTAAACGATTTCGCAGTATCATATAGCACCTCCGTCTGACAATTTTGCTTGTCTATTTGACAACTTTAATTGTCAAAATGTATTATACTCTTGTCATTCTGATCCGTCAAGGTTAAATTATTGCATATGGTCAAAACAATCAAAACAGTTTCACCCAAAAAAACAAAACACTCAGCTTCTCACCCACTGCAATTCATAAACATCCGATGCCCTGTAATAGTTGTGTGAATCCATTGTTCCAAATAATTTCAAAATCAAAGAAATATACAAGCTTTTGCGTTCCGTACTTATATCATATGCTACGAGTGCTTCAATAATCTCCGGCATGGTAATACTGTGGGTTTCATCCGTCCGTTCCATGTACCACTTTTATCTTTAATCCTACATAATCTGCTAGCTTGCTTCTAAAAACAAAAAATCCCCCGTCAGTGCTGCAACACCAACGGGGGAAGTGACCGAAAATCAGGATGAAGTGATTTTTTAGGCGGTCTATATTATTATACCGCCTGAATGTGCAATTTTCAAGAATAAGGCGGTGAATGTTATTGAAAAATCCGAATGGTTACGGAACAGTAACGAAGCTGTCAGGGAATAGAAGAAAACCGTGGGTTGTCAAAGAAGGTAAGTCCGGGAAGCAAAAACCCATAGGCTACACCACAACACGGGAAGAAGGTTTGATTATGCTTGCAAAGTACAACAATGATCCGTGGGATATTGAAACGGACAAAATCACCTTGCAAGAACTCTATGATTTGTGGCTTGAAAAGCGGGCTGTGAAATTGGGTTCATCAAATCAAAGTTCCCTGAAATCTGCATACAAGCATTGTTCCAAATTGGGAAAGGTTCGGTATAACCAAATCAAATCATACCAAATATTCAAAGTATAGTTCAGAAACGCTTTGAACAGTCCAAAAGCGGGTATCTGTTTGAGTACAACGGAAAGAAGCTAAATCAAAGCCAGTACCGGGAATTTTGGGCTGACATTATGGACAAGTTGCAAATGGAACACACCCCGCACGAATGCCGCCACACCTTCCGTTCACGGTTGGATTCGGCGGGTGCAAACAAGGTGTGTATTGATAGGCTCATGGGTCACAAATCGAAGGGAACAGGTGAAAGGGTCTACACTCATAAAAATATAGAAGAACTGCGATTGAACATTGAACTAATAACGAATTAGTAACAAGAAAAGCGGCAACCCCTGAAAAATCAAGGGTTGCCGCCGTTTTTGTGTTTATTATACCATAAACATACTGTTTTTAGGAAGAAATGTCCTATTTCATCTACGTATGCATATTGTCAAGTGTATGTGTCATATTTTATATTCAAAATAAAAAAGGCTGCTACTCTCTAAAAATAACAGCCTTTCTTACTATATCAGCCTTTTGGAATTTGACCATCGACATACAGAATGTGATTAACTAACCACTCTGTGAGATATTTTAAAATTCCCATAATCTGTTCATCTTGATCTTCTACCTCATCATTGTGATGTTCCATAAATTCATCAAGTTTATGTATAAATTCCTGATGTTGAACTTTCTGTGTAAATATCTTCTTATAATTAATAGATTCCATATACTGCTCTTCATCACTAAAGTGTTTTACTGTATAATTTCGGAGATTTTCTAATATTATATCAATCCTATCATATTTATCCGGTGTAAACTCATCATGAAGCAGTTCATATGCCTCATCTGCATATTTAAATAACTGCTTGTGTTCTTCGTCTATCATATCTATACCGATATAATATTCTGGTTTCATTTCATACATAAATTAATCCTACTTTCAGTTTTATTTGTTTTATGAACCTGTTCAATACTATTCATAATAGGCAAATGCATTTCTCATGAATTTCCTATATTTTCTCGTTTTTAATGTTAGATTCCACCAAAACATTCCCTAATTTTCTTGGAAATATCAGAATCAACAAAACCTTTCTGCGCCATGTCATCGAGCATCTCACACGTTTTTTCGTGCGATAAACCTTTCTTATATGGTCTGTCCTCGGTTAATGCCTGATAAATATCAATACATGCCATAATACGTTCCGGCTCATTTAATTCAGCTGCGGTTTTTCCAAAAGGATACCCTTTTCCATTTAATTTTTCATGATGGAAAGCTGCCCAGTCTCGTATTTCTTCAAAATCATTAACCTCTGATAATATAAGGTATGTATAGCCAGCATGATTCTTCATTTTTGAAAATTCATCATCCGTAAGCTTATCCGGTTTTTCCAAAATTTCATTGCCTACTGCCATCTTCCCAATATCATGCAGTGCACCAGCCAGATAAATTTTTTGCACATTAATAGAATCATATCCGATATATTGAGCAAAAAAAGCTGCTTTTTCAGCCACTCCTATAGAATGTCTGCTTGTAAAAGAAGATTTATAATCTACAATCTTTGCAAAAAAATCTGCGACATTTTTACACGTTTTCCAATCAAAAACCTGTTTTTGTCTTGGGATAATCTCCCATAGCTTCATTTCAAAAGAATTATCACTTAAACATATAAAAGATTCAGAATGTGTGAATGCATGAAAAAAGGCATTCACACATTCTGAATCGAATAATCCATCCCTATTTTTTAAAAGGTACTGACATATATAATTCCAACTGTTATTTCCAGATCCCGTGTTATTTCCTATAATATCAATGGTATCTGCAAGATGAATAATCCTTGCAAACAATGGAATTTCATTCCACTTTTTTTGAAAAGGACCAGTTCCATCGGCATGTTCATGATGATACAAAATCACATTTGACACATCTGTTTTAAATGGAATTTTAGTAATATTTTTTTCACCATAAATACAATGAAGATTTGTTTTTTTCTCGGATAAATCTTTTTTACAATTAATGACGGAATCCTTTTTCAGTTCTTCCGAAATATATTGTGTCAAAGCATTATCATGCAGTAAAGCACACATGGCTAAATCTTGTAATTCATCACCTTGAATTTTCCAATATTCAGCCATGCATATACTTATATAAGCCACTCTTTTTCCATGTTTGTTTTTGATATTTACCAACTCTGCTTCTATACAGTCCAAAGCAT
>ENA-USYV01001089-USYV01001089.1-human-gut-metagenome-genome-assembly--contig:-NODE-1089-length-28046-cov-43.232007_pt1 | contig 28046 bp, 25 predicted proteins | sample MGYA00250066_ERZ773514 | MGnify/ENA primary metagenome ERZ773514 (study PRJEB29103, sample SAMN06112049) | human gut metagenome | biome: human gut; feature: ankylosing spondylitis patient; material... | reverse complement strand
CATCTTTACCCTATATCCTAAGCGGATATTGTAAAATGGGTGTGGGGGTTTATGTAAAAAATGGGTAAAAAAATACAGAACCACGTTTTTGTGATTCTGTAATATACCTTATAATGTTGTTGGCACAAATAGTGCGTTCAGGTTTATTGATTGACAAATTGCGCAAAGCCGTGCCTGTTTTGTTCCGTTGTCCGAAAATAAGAAAAGCTAAGCCTGCCTGTTTTACTTTTTCTCGGAGTGACGTGAACGGCGTTCAACGAGCCATCCTTGGCTCGAGAAGCCTTGTTCTGCCATCCGTGGCAGAACATCACTGTGGATAGACAGGCAGACTAAGATTTTCTAATTTTCTCCCAAAGTCACAAAAGCATTCTCGGCTTTGCGCAATTTGTCAGCCGCTAGGTTGTGAAGCACTATTTGGTTTTAACATCATATATTTTGATGCCGGAATTACTTTAATCCTTATGCGCCGCCTCATAAACGTTATAGCAGGCTGCCGCTCCGATCACAAGCACTGCGCCAATGACTGCCGTGCGTCCGATCGTCTCTCCGCAGAAGATTGCAACAAGAATCGGGTTCAAGATCGGCTCTAATGTAGAAGTTAAGGATGCCGTGACCGGCGAAACACGATCCAAGCCCCTCGATAAAAAGATGTAGGATAATCCAAACTGGATCACACCGAGAAGGATAATACAGATCCATGCCTTCGCAGAATGATCGGTCTCCCCCAAAAACGAAGGCAGTCCGATGCTAAGGCTGATCACATGGGATGCCAGCAATGACGATTCAAAATCAGCTCCCGGAAAACCTTTCATCATCATAACCAGCGCATAGGTAAATCCCGAAAATACCGCAAGCAGATTTCCCGCCATTCCCCCGGCGCTCAGGGAATCTAAAAAGAAGCATAAGATACCGGCAAACACGACCGCACATGCCACCACTGCCGCTTTTTTCGGTTTCTTCTTATATAATGCCCACATCAGCAGAATCACAAAGATTGGTTCTGTAAACTGAAGCACGATCGCATTTGCCGCCGTTGTCATCTTTGTTGCTGAAACAAACGTTAAAGCCATAGCCGTATTGCAGACGGCTCCAAACAACACCGTTTTGTTCCATACAAACTTTCGTTTTGTGATGACCATATATGATGCGATCAGCATAAATGAAAAAATACTGCGGATTCCCTGGATCGTGATGGGACTCCACGGAATCGACTTTATCAGAACACCTCCGGTGCTGAAACATACTGCAGAGAGCAGCACATAGATGGTTCCCTTCATACTTTCTTTATCTAATTGTTTTTCCTGCATTTTATTCTCCCTCCCATTTTACCGCATTCCCAGCGCAAGCAGCACAAGTACCGCGAGAAAAATGATATTTGCCAGATGAAACCACAACAGATAATACCCCTTCGTGCGGTTATAATTATGCGCATATATTTTATAAGAGATCAGGCTCGCCATGGAGGCGATCAGTGTGCCAAGTCCCCCTAAATTTACACCAAGCAAAAGCTGCTTTAAATCACCCGAAAAACCAGACAATAACAGTGCCGCCGGAACATTGCTGATCACCTGGCTTGTGGCAATTCCCACCAGAAGTTCCCTTCCGTTAACCAGTGAATGCAGTACTTCCTGAAACGCCGGCAGCCGTCCGATATTTCCTGTAAAAATAAAGAAAGCGATAAACGTAAAGATCAGGCAGTAATCCACCTGCCCCAGTACTTTTCTATCTGATAAAAACACAGACACAGCTACCGCCGCAAGCAAAATATAATACGGCAGGATCCTTGCCACGACCAAAAGCGCCATAAGGAATAAAACCGCATACATGCCGGTCAGTTTTTTGTTCATTTCCTTTTTTTTCTTCCGAAAAATGACAGTCTGTCAATCTGATTTTTCTTTTTCTTGCACTTAAAACGAAAATCGTCAGGGCAAGCAGCACACCGGAAACAACCGTATACGGAAGCATCAAGACAAGAAACTCCCCAGCATTCATTTCTGAGAGATTATATAAATACAAATTCTGCGGATTTCCAATCGGAGTCAGCATACTTCCAAGGTTCGCCGCTATGGTCTGAAGCACGATGACCGGCACCATAAGGCGCTCCTGCCCGCATTTTTGCAGCGTGAGAAGTGCAAACGGAACAAACGTCAAAAGCGCAACATCATTGGTAATGACCATGCTTGAAAAGAAACACAGAAAAACAAGAACAAATGCCAGCTGCGCCGTATTTTTCGTATGCGCAAGAAGCCGCCGCCCGATCCCATCAAAGATTCCATTATTCTGCACGCCCGCCATAATGATCATCAGCGAGAGCAGGATCCCAAGCACACGAAAATCAATATAATCGATATATGCCTGATCCGGATGCACAAAAAAAGCGGATATTACAGCTAAAATGGCTGCAACGACCAGCACTGTTTCTTTTTTTACAAATGCTATGATTTTCTCTTTCATATATATGACACCACCCATAAAACCTACCTGTCTATTCTAATCACTTTCCCCCCGGATGTAAACAAAAAAAAGCGCATGATTCGTCTGCTTCTGTACACACTATAAAATAACAGACACATAGCTATGTAAAATCACATTTGCTATGTAAAATCAAACTTTTGTATATGAGTGAATCAATAAAATGCGTGAATATAGCGCAAGAATGGAGCATATGATGTACACCCCAGTTACACTTCCGGTTACAAATGAATACGGTTATTTTGAAATACGGTTAGAGAGCATCGGCGGTCTCGGCGCAAATCTCTGCGGAAAAATGCTCGGCGAACTCGGTGCCTTATACCTTTCCTTAAACTCCTTAAATTTTTCCAGCTACGGATCTGAAAAACGAGGTTCACCGGTAAAATCCTATATCCGCTGGAGTCCCGCTTCCCATCCACTGCGCATCAACAGCCCGGTATTACAACCGCATGTACTTGGCATTTTTCACGAAGGGCTGATCGGGACTTACCCAGTATTAGACGGGATTTCCGCCGACACAAAAATTGTTTTAAATACACCTTTATCCTGTGATGAAGCGGCAGAAAAATACAATATTCCAACTGGAACGCTGTATTGTCTGGACGCACTCTCCATCGCCATGGAATCCAGATCCCGCATTAACATGGTTATGCTCGGTGCGATCACCAGAGCGTGTCCTTTTATCCCGATGGATTCCATTGAAACACTCTGCAAAAATACTATTGGGAAAAAATATCCGGCACTGATCGGGGCAAATCTGCAGGGTTTAAAAATGGGGTATGAAAAAACAGCTGAAAAAAAGATTCCTGACAGAACTGCTTCCCCTTCTCTCGCAAAAGAAACTTATATCTGGGGCTACAAAAACGCCCCGATCGGCGGGATCAATACACGCCCCGGCAGCACGGTATCAAATGACCTCTCCCCCTCCCGCGAAGGTTATATTCCCCTCTTTTTGCAGGATCGGTGCATCAACTGCGGACTCTGTGATTCTACCTGTCCGGATATGGTATTTCAGTTTGCACCAGGAACTTATAAGGGGAAAGAGGCAATGGTCAACCAGGGACTTGATTACAGACACTGCAAAGGCTGTCTCCGCTGCGTGGATGTCTGTCCGACTCACGCTCTGGTAAAAGCAGAAGAAAAAGATTACCCGGACAAGCCGCATTCCATGCCGGATCAGGATCTGCTGCCAGACTCTGTCCGGTACCAGAAGACCGGCGCAAATTCCTGGATCACCAGTGATTCTTATCTTGATGAAAAACGTATTGACGGAGGTATCGTATAATGTCAGATCAGCAACAATCAACAACACAGGCTTTTCCATCATCGGATCAGCAGCAATCATCAACACAGGCTTTCGTAAAGAAAACCGCTGCCCAGCGCAAACTTTACGAAAGTGGAAATGAGCTTGCCGCCTACGCAGCAAAGCAGATCAATTATCATATCATGGGATATTATCCGATCACCCCCTCCACACAGATTGCGGAAAATCTCGATCTTTCGGGTGCAAGAGGCGAGCACAACATCCGGCTGATCGCCGCCGAGGGAGAACACAGTGCCGCCGGTATCTGTTACGGTGCTTCGGCGGGCGGCGGACGCGTATTTAATGCCACCAGCGCCAACGGTCTGCTCTATGCCTTAGAGCAGTTTCCGGTTCAGTCCGGCACACGCATGCCGATGGTCATGAATGTCGCCTGCCGTACTGTCTCCGGCCCTCTGTGCATCAAAGGTGATCACAGCGATATCATGTATCTTTTAAATACCGGCTGGATCATTCTGTTTGCGGATGACCCGCAGATGGTCTACGACTTCAATCTGATCGCCTTGAAACTTGCCGAAAAAGTGAACCTCCCGGTCGTGGTTGCCTTTGACGGTTTCTTTACCAGCCATCAGAAACAAAAATGCATGGTCTTTTCTGAAGATGAAACCGTACAGCACTTTATCGGGAAAAAACTCTCCTGTGACAATCCCGAAATCTCCGCTTTTGCCGGAAATGACTCCACCGGGGAGAATCGTTTTTACAGTGTACTCGACCTGAATCACCCGGTCTCTGTCGGCTCCTATATGAATGAACCGGACATTATCAACAACAAATATCAGCTTTTTCTCGCCATGGAAGAAACACGAAAAAAACTTCCCATGCTGTTTGATGAGTTCGCCTCCCTCTCCGGAAGAATGCATACTTTTTGCCGCGGATATCTGTGTGAAGATGCAGATATTATCCTTTTTCTGCTCGGTTCCTCTTTTCACCCCGCCACAGTTGCAGCAGATACGCTGCGCAAAGAGGGCATCCGCGCTGGCGTCGTCACATTAAATGTGCTTCGTCCATTTCCATCTGACGAATTACGCCATCTCTGTATGCATGCAAAGACGATCGTTGCCGCAGACCGTCAGGACAGCTACGGCGCCGGCGGCGGAAATATGTCCTTAGAACTGCGCGCCGCCCTGCAGGATATCACGGATTCCACACACCCGATCCGGGTACTGACCCGCATTTACGGACTTGGCGGGAAGGATTTTTTTGTGGAGGATGCTGTTGCACTGTTTCGTGAGGGACTTTCGCCTGATGCCAAGGCCTTTGATTACTATGGAATCACACCGGGTACGACAGAAAATTGCCCACAGCCACAGTATTATGCACCCCTCACCAAAGATCGCCAGTCCCCCGGTGTCACAACCTGCACTTTCGATCCTGCAACCGGAAAAATGCTTGTAAAAGGTGGATTGATCAAAGACGCCACCGCCATGCCCAAGCGGATCGCCCCGGGAATCGGAACCTGTCCCGGCTGCGGTATACCGGTCAACTTAAATCTGCTGTTAAAAGGGATCGAAGGAAATGTGGTCTTTCTGTTCCAGACCGGCTGCGGCATGGTGACAACCACTGCCTACCCAAAAACGGCATTCCGCATCCCATATATCCACAACCTGTTTCAAAATGGAGCTGCTACTTTAAGCGGTCTGGTGGAAGTATTTGAGGAACGGCAAAAACGCGGGGAATATCCCAAAGGCGAGATCACATTTATCATGGCAAGTGGTGACGGCGGCATGGATATCGGCATGGGTTCTGCACTCGGAACGGCACTGCGCGGACATCATCTGCTCTTATTTGAATATGACAACGGCGGATATATGAACACCGGTTACCAGCTTTCCTACTCTACCCCGATGGGTGCGAAAAGCTCCACCTCCCACCTCGGAAAAACACAGTACGGAAAGACCTTTTTCCACAAAGACATGCCCCAGATCATGGCCGCGACCCACCTCCCCTATGTGGCAACCGTCGCCGAGTCGAACCCACATGATTTTATCAAAAAGGCTGCAAAAGCAGCTGCCTATGCAAGGGAATTCGGCACCGCCTATGTAAAAGCGCTCTCCGCCTGCCCGCTCAACTGGAATGACCGTCCGGACACAGAACGAAAAGTCATTGCTGCCGCCGTAGACTGCTGTTATTTTCCGCTCTATGAAATCGAACGCGGCATCACATCACTGAGCTATGATCCAAAAAAATCGCATAAAAAAATCCCCGTCACGGAATGGTTTTCCATGATGGGGCGCACGAAACATCTTGCCACCGAAGAATATAAATCGGTTGCAGACCAGATTCAGGCAGAAGTCGACAGACGCTATGAACGTCTGGCAGCATGTGCCGAACATCCGCTATTGTAATTTTTACGTCAATGATTTGACCACCGACACAATTCCTGCGATTACAAGCAGTATCAGTGCAATATAAACCAGTCCTGAAACAAATAACCCGATCAAAAACAACGGGAAGATAATGATCGTAAGTAAAACTTTTAAGATCCCCCAGGATGCCTTGAAAGCAAACAGGATCAATTTTCCAAATACGGCAAACATTAAAATAATAAACAATGCTGTTAACATAGTCTTTTCTCCTTATCATGCAGATTTTTCATACAGTGATTAATTCTATGTTAACAGTTGTCTGTCTAATGTCAAGTACCTGCTTTAACCTCTGCGAAACCATGCTTTCATCACATCAAAAATCTGAACCAGTTCCTCTTCCTCTATAATGTAAGGAACCATGGAATACATGTACTTTAAGAACGGACGGCAAAAGACTCCTCTCTCATATGCAAACTGCTGGAATCCTTCAAGGGCTGCTCCATCGTGCACTTCCACACAGGTACAGCCGCCCATAATACGCACTTCTCTGATCCTCGGATCCGTAAATCCGTCCATCTCACGGTGTGAAATTTCTTCAATGCGTTTGATTTTTCCCATATAATTTTCACGTTCAAAAATCTCAATCCCTTTGAGTGCTACGGCACAGGCAAGTGCATTTCCCATAAAGGTCGGTCCGTGCATCAGTGCATGACGGTCATTATCGCTGTAAAATGCATCAAATACCTTGTGGTTTGCCACTGTCACCGCATGACCGATATAACCTCCGGTCAGTGCCTTTCCGAGCACTAAGATATCCGGCAGTACCAGATCAGCCACAAAACGGTTGCCGGTTCTTCCAAATCCCGTTGCAACCTCATCAAAGATCAAAAGTACATCATACGCATCACACAATTCGCGTGCGCGTTTCAGGAAAGAAATATCATACATCCGCATTCCGCCTGCGCCCTGCAGCAGCGGTTCCACGATAAAACAGTTCAATTCGTCATGATATTTCTCAAATGCCTCCTCCAGTGCCGCGATTTCGGTCGGTATATGAACCACACCCGTTTTTTCTTCAAATGCGAAATGATAATCCTCATCATCCCCCACTTCCATCGCCTTAAACGTATCCCCGTGGTAAGCATGCTCTAATGCAAGCACAAGCGGACGTTTTCTGCCCTGATTTGTATTGTACTGTAATGCCATCTTTAAGGAGACTTCCACCGCAACACTTCCGGAATCCGAGAAAAAGCAGTAATCCAAATCTCCCGGCAAATACTCCTGCAACTTATCCGAAAGCTTCTGCACCGGCTCATGTGTCAGTCCGCCAAGCATGACATGGCAGAAATGATCTGCCTGTTCTTTGATGGCAGCCGTCAGTTCCGGGTGTTTATAGCCATGGATCATACACCACCAGGACGATACCGAATCGATCAGTTTCTGATCTTTCGTATAAAGATAAACACCCTCGGCATCTAAAATTTTATAAGGTTCCCGCATTGTTTTCATCTGTTCGTAAGGATACCAGATCATATTTTTACTCCTCTTTTATTCTGTTCTCAACTACTTAACAGTCTGCTGCCAGATAGCTGCAAAATTTCATACATATCAACTTTACTCATATAATCCCGCAAGTGCTTCCACATCCATCTTAAGCTCCGTGTCCCCGTCCTGTACCTTCGCAAGTGTCAGCAGTCCGGTCATATATTCGCACATAAAGATGTTATCGTCCTCCATCACATCCCCCGGATGATAATGGTTGAATATGATTCCCTTTAACGGCAAATGATGTGCCTTCATATACTCTGCCGTCAGCACAACACTATTGATCGTGCCAAGCCCGGCATCTGCGATCAGGATACTGGAAAGTCCAAGCTCCGACACCACATCTTCAAGCTGGATCTTTGCCTCATCAAAACAGATCGGGCACAAAATACCGCCGCTGCCCTCCACAGTCACATAATCATATTTATCACATACGGCCTTGTATCCATCTTTTACCACAGCCATCTCCACCGGATGTCCCTCGATCCGTGAGGCAAGGTGCGGCGAATATGCATGTTCATATACATAAGGACACATTTCCTCAAGCGGCTGTGTAATCCCCGATATTTTCTGCACAAACAGGGCATCTCCGGGGATCAGTGAGCCGTCTGCCCTGCGGTCATTTCCACTCATTGCCGCTTTATAATATGCCGCTGACTTTCCCTCTTCTGCCAGCTTTTTTACGATCAGCCCGGTCACATAAGTTTTTCCGATATCCGTCCCGGTACCCGTGATAAATAAAGCTTTGCTCATATCCATCCTCTTTTCTGTATTCTTTCCTTCCACATAACAAGGACATTTCTTTTCCATATGACGATTCTTACTATGCCTCTGACTTTTCTTCTATCCAGTACACCGGTGTCACATCACGGCCTAAATCTTCTAACATCCGTCTGTCGCTGCGGATCGTTGCGCATGCCACCGTTGTCAGCATGTTTCCGGTAATGGATGCGGATGCCCCTGCCTGGAATGCAATTTCCCCATCGTTTGTCAAAAGTGCCCTTCCCGCAGCAAGACGGATATTGGCATCCGGGTTGATATAGCGGAAAAATGCGATTGTGCGCAAAATATCAGCCTCAGACAGTCTTGGCAGACCTTCTAACGGTGTTCCCGGTATCGGCATCAGTGCATTGATCGGAATCGAGTCGATGCCAAGTTCTGCAAGACTGACCGCCATATCCAGTCTGTCCTCCCACGTCTCTCCCATGCCGATGATTCCGCCGGAGCAGGCGCACATTCCCTCTGCCTTTACTTTTTTCAATGTCTCGATCTTCATGTCATAGGTATGTGTCGTGCAGATGTTTGGAAAATTGCGTCTGGATGTCTCAATATTGTGGTGATAACTGGTGACACCTGCCTCGTGCAGTCTGTGCAGCTGTTCTGCAGAAAGAAATCCCATGGAGGCACACAGATCGATCTTACACTCTTTTTTCATCGTCTCATATGCATGGATCGCCTTGTCAAATTCCTCTCCCGTCAGTGCTCTTCCCGCTGTAACGATAGAAAAACGATCAACGCCTTCCCGCTCATTCATTTTGCATGCTGCCAGAATATCTTCCTCCGGAAGGAAATCATACTCCTCACAGTTTGTATGATGGTGTGCCGACTGTGCACAGTATTTACAGTCCTCCGGGCATCTTCCGCTGCGCCCGTTGATAATTGAACACAGATCTACTTTATCCCCGATCCGTGCTTCCCTGATCTTATCTGCTCCCTCACAGAGCTCTAAAAGATCACAGGTCAGGAAAAATGAAAGGTCATCTTCCCTTGTGATTCTTCTTCCGTTAATAATTTCTTCCGCTAATGTAAGTGCATTCATTTCTTTTTCTCCCGCTTATCTTTCGGATACTGCGCATAATCCCAACGCAGATCCATGTATTTGTATCTCATGAACCATATCTGCTGCAACATCTTTAAGATCTTGCCCGCACTGCCTCATAAGCAAGCACCGGTCTGACACGCTTTGCCACCACTGCCCCAAGAATACTTAAGGCAATGTCCCCCGGCACCGCTAAAACAAAGCAGTACAAAAACAGTGGTCCTGCCGCAATCGGCGTATTAATCACAAAATTACAGATGATATAGTAATAAATCATACCGACTGCATAGACACAAAACAGTCCTGCCAGATTTGCCAGAAGGTACCGTGCAATGGTCTTTTTTTCCATATGTTCCGCAATCCATCCAGTCACAAATGTACCCACTGCAAATCCGATGATATATCCAAAACTGGGTTTAAACACATACCACAGTCCGCCGCCCTCCGAAAAAATTGGAAGACCAGCCAGCCCAAGCAGCATGTACGAAAGTACAGACACCGTTCCCAGTCTTGAACCAAGCAGCAGACCTGCCAGCATCGTAAACAGGTACTGCAGGGTAAATGGCACGACCGGTATCGGAATTTTGATAAATGCCCCGACTGCAATCAGTGCAGTAAATAATCCACAGTAAATTACGCCCTTCGTTTTCATTTTTGTTAACCTCCGCTCATCTTATAGTTAACAATATTACTCAAAAAAGAGTGTAATGTCAACTTTTTATTTTCATCAAGTTAACATTACACACTTTTCAACAATCAAATCACTCTGTTGTTTCCAACATTAGAATGCACATTCTTCCGTTATAAATGAAAATCATCTATATCTCCATCAGCCTTCACCTGTCATATCCGGCATCTGCTGCACACTTTCGGATCACTTTCGGAATATTCGCCTGATTATAGGAAAGCACCTCTATCTTCACTCCCATTGCGTATTCCTCTTCCCCTTCAAGCTTCTGCTCGCCACCCTTTATCACAACTTTTGGCCGTTTCACATCAAAACTGTATTCCATTCCTGTCAGAACACCGGATTTATTAATGGTATATGCGATCCGCTCATTCTGATAGCCTGTTTTCTGATACTGTTGGTAATAGACGGACATCTTATCCATCTGCTCCGTATCGTCTTCCACCTCCATACCAGCCGGTTCTATAAGATCAAGCGCCTGATCTCTTTTTTCTTTCAACTGCTGCCCTGATAATGAAAAAATGATCTGCGTCGCCCCGTCATCTAAATCTACACATTCCGCAGAAACAACGTCCTCCTCACGGTAGCCAGGATTCGTAAGTGCCTGATAATTTGGAATGTCCGTCGTCGTACTGTAGCCATTCCATTGGCTCCAGACTCCTGCCTGGTAAGAATTGACCGTAACCCCATCACAAAATTCCTTTAAAAACGTCATGGCACCATCGGCATCCGTATTCTTATACTCCGCTGCCCAGGTTTCATCTAACAGGTCAGCCCAGATCTCCTGCGTCTGCTGCACAATGTCCTGGCTCCCGGAATAACTGTTCGTTACCAGATAATGCACATTATTCACTCTGCGCAGTCCCCGCATGCCGTCTAAGACTTTTCCTGTCTCCTCGCTTGCGACTCCGCCTGCAAACATGCTCTCCAAAAATAATACCCCGGAAAAAATAGTGACTGCAACTGCCCGAACTGATTTTTTATCCATAGGGCTCCTCCGATCTCTCATCACGATCCCATTCGTGGTTTTTCCTGCACCATTTCATGGTATCATCATTTTCCATCAAATACAATCGTTTATCAGTCCCAGCCGCTCAAACGCATGCAGAATTCCATCCTCATCAATATGATCCGTCACCATGTCTGCCAGCCGCTTTACCTCATCCCGCGCATTTCCCATCGCTACGCTGATCCCGGCGTACTCCATCATCTGAAGATCGTTCGGTCCGTCACCGATCGCAATACAGTTTTCCCGTGAAATGCCGACATGGTTCAGATACCGCTCCATGCCTGTTGCCTTGTTAATGCCATTGATCCCGATCTCGCCCGCAAAATCACCCATTCCGTCCAGACTAATCGCCACTGCATCAAAATATGGTTCCATGTCCGCATGAACCTTTGCGACCGGAAACGGTGCGCCGTAATAAATGATCTTCTCATTTTTTTCGTTTTTCCATGGCTCCTCGGTCAGGTGCATCCGTCCGATCAGGCGGTCTAAGCGCTCTTTACTCATTCCGGCATTCCGGTAAACCTTTAACATGCCGTCGCAGCTTCTCTGGTTTAACACCACGCCGTCATCCGCCTGATAGCAGAATAAAAATCCATTACTCTCTAAATAGTCAAAACTGCTTTTTCTGTGCTCCTCATCAATATATGCATGATAAAACTCTTTTCCCTCGTCCTCCACAAAGGCTCCGGCTCCGCCGACGATCCCGGAAAATCCAAGTTCTAACAGTGCGTCATAGATCTGAAAACGGCTGCGCCCGCTGCATACCACCATCCGGTGGCCGTTTGCCTGCGCCGTACGGACTGCGTACTGTGCGGACTCCGGGATCTCGCCTTTTTCGTTGACCATTGTTCCGTCTACATCAAGAAATACTACCTTTTTATCCATTTTCCACATCACCAGTCCGTAAATTCGTCTACACTCTAAAGTTCCTTTTTACCGACGGACCCTTTCCTAACCTGATCATTTACACTATTATTTTATCTTATCATGCATTTCACAGGCTTTCAATATACATTCCTCCTTACATCAAAGCTTTATTTAAAATAGATTGTAATCACTGCTGCTTTCTGTTCGCATATAAATAATAGATCACATTGAGAACAATTCCAAATATCGTTGCTGCCGGAGCCGCAAAACCAATCTTTGTAAGACTTGCGTCCGACTGGATGCTCATATAATATGCTAACGGCAAGCGCACCAGCAGTGTCTGGACAAGCCCCTGCACCATAACCCAGACTGTCTTATCGTGTCCATTAAAATAACCGATTATGCTGAATAAAATAGCTGTCACGATCGTTTCTAGCGCAAAACCTTTTAGATAATCATAACCATTCTGCACAACGGCTGCATCTGTTGTAAAAATTCCAGTCAGAAGATTTCCTTTAAACCAGACAAGTGTAAATACGATACATCCGATCACAAGTCCAACACCCATGCCTGTAAACATTGCCTTTTTTGCTCTCTTTTCGTTGCCTGCACCCACATTCTGCGATACAAAGGATGCCATGGACTGCATGAGGGAACTTGGGATGAGCATTGCAAAATTGACAATCTTACAGGCAACTCCGTATCCGGAAGACGCTTCAAGTCCGAGCCGGTTGACAAATGCGCAGAGTGCAAGAAAAGATATCTGCGTCAGAAATTCCTGCAAGGCAAGCGGCAGACCGATCTTTAAGGCTCTCACACAGTGCATATTGATTTTAAAATCGTGTTTACTGATTTCAAATGGCAGTTCTCTTTTTACCAGCAGGAATAATGCAAACACAACACTGACTGCCTGTGCTGCTACCGTTGCGATCGCAGCTCCAGCTGCATCCAGATGCAGTCCTGCAACTAAAATCAGATCTCCTGCAATATTAACCACACAGGCAACCGCAACAAATAATAATGGGGATTTGCTGTCTCCAAGACCTCTGAAAATAGCTGCGAGCAGATTATACGCAACAATGAAAAAGATTCCGCCGCCGCAGATGCGCACATAAGTGGAAGTCAATTCCACTGCTTCTTCCGGTGCCTGCATCAATACTGCAATCGGCTGTGAAAACCCAATCATGATTACAAAAAGCACCGCAGAAACGATTGCAAAAATAATTGTCGCGCCACCGATCAAAGCCCCTATATACTGCGGTTTTTTCTCCCCGATATACCGTGCGATCAATACTGTGATACCCATTGCAAACTGCGTGATCACAAACGTAACTAAGTTAAGCACCTGACTTCCTGTCGATACAGCTGAAAGCCCGGAGGTTGTTCCAAACCTTCCCACGACTAAAAGATCTACTGCACCATAAGCCGCCTGAAGCACCAGTGCACCTAATATCGGCATCATAAATGGCAGTAATTTTCCCAAAATACTTCCCTGTGTAAAATCTGATTTTGAATTATTCAATGTCAACTCTCCTTTTACTCATGACTTCATAAAATTTTTCAATAGTCTGAATCATACAGTCTGCTTCTTCTTCGGAAATATGATCCATATATTTTAAAAGCCGGCTGTAATAATTTTTATCGTACTTATCCCACAATTCTTCACCTTTTTCTGTAATCGCAACATATGTGATTCTCCCATCTTCCTCCGATGCATATTTGGTGAGATAACCCTTTTTTTCCATCTCCTTGACCGTTCTTGTAACCCCCGGTCTTGGCAGCTTTAAGGTATCACTGATATCTGATACTTTTACTCTTTCCTTACTCTCCTGCTGACTGTGGATCACATCCATATACTGAATATATGCCGGTGTTACTCCTTCTGGCAGTTCCGGGAGCAGTTCCCGGATTCTTTTTGCAAGATAACAGGCATCTAACATTCTTTTTATCTTTTCTGCTGTCATTCTTTCACTTCCTTTTTCTGTTCTGCTCTATATAATTACTCTTGATAATTACCATTGGTAATTATACAGCAGTATATATAGATTGTCAATAAGATTTTGATACCTCATACACAAGATAAACTCTTTATTTTCCAATAAAAATACCCCGAAAGCAGCTTCCAGTTATTGGATCTGTCTGCTTTCGGGGTATTCTGTCCGATTTCGGTCATTTCTTTATATTCTCTTTTTACTGCCGGATATCCACAAGTCCCTGCTCTAAATCCTGTTCCATAAATTCATAACCACAGCCTGACGTACTGGTATTTAAATAAAGATACGGAAGCACATCTTCATCCACAACAAATCCGACATGTAACGTTTTTGTCTCCCCCGCTTTGATACTGTCAAAATAATTATTTCCCCGCTCTCCGCCGGTCACATCAAAATATCTCATCTCCTCACCATATTCTAAACTGCTGCTGTCAGAGCTGACCGTATCCCATGTTTCTCCCTCTTTCGGCTGCTCTGCACCGCAGATTTCATAAATTCCGTTCTCTTCTTTGATTTTCATGACAGAATTAAAAAATAAAATGTCTTTCATCTCTGTATCCCCGGTATTGCTGTATTCTAACGTAACATATACTAATTTCTTCGGTACCTCCCTGCTGCTTATAACCTCATCAAGTGTATTCACTCCATCTCCGGATTTGATATAAGAAACCGTATCCGGTATCAGTTTTCCATTTTCATCTGTGCCAATCATATCCCTGTCCACAAAAGCCGGATCAAGGATTCCGGTATCATCCGTTACTTTCACATCTGTTACTTTGATCCACAGATTCTTAGCTTCTCCGCCAGTTTCTCCCTGCACTGCAAATTCTTCTCCAATCTTATGCAGATTTTTCATTTCATCTGCAGTTGCAGTTGTTTTTAACTCCCCATCTTCGGAATCCTCTTTCATATCCTCTGCCACAGTCGCCTCATAATCACTCCAGTTATATGGATGAATGACCGTGCCATCCGAAAGTTCCTCTGCAGATGCTAAAACAATCCCCTCTGCCACCTTGCAGGCTTCCTCTTTTGTCACATCATGACCGATATACATCTGCATTACATAATGATACTCCGGATAAGCCACATAGATCATCTGATCAAATGCTTTATCCTGATCAGATGTATTTTGCTTTTTTATATAGACACCATCATGATTTCCAACCTGGATATTTTCACTTTCCGTCACATAATCATCCTGCATCCCAAAAGATTCATCCCCTGTATCCATCTGATAAAATACAATGGAGATTCCCCCCTGTCCCGGTGTCTGTTCATAGCTGTATTTTCCTTCTTCTGTCTCTTTCATTCCATCCGGCAGATAAGATAATTTCATTGCAACCGGTGCTACATTTTGTGTCGCATTCTGCGCAGTAAGCTGTGACGCCTGATCATCTGTTTTTCCGGTATTTTCTGTCCCATCTGTCTTTTCAATTGCTGTCATTCTGCCGTAATTTCCCTGCGGACTGCTGCTCATACGGTATAATTTTGTTCCCGCAAAAATCGTCGTTCCAAGTACAAACGTTGCCGCCAGTGACGCCACCACTGCTTTTTTCAATGAAAAATATCCTTTCTGCGGTGTTACTTTTACCTGTTTCTCCACTTCTTTTTCTATCATATCCCGCATGCTCTGCGGCATTTTCGGAAATTCCTGCTCCATATTTTCAATATTCATACTCAACTCTCCATTCCGTAACTGTTTTCCTGTTCCAATTCGTTTTTCAATCTCGCCCTTGCACGTGACAGGCGGTTTTTTATGGTGCTTTCCGTCACGCCTAAAATTCCTGCTATTTCCCGCACACTGTACCCTTCCATATAATACAGTGTGACAGAAAGCCTCGCATCCTCTGACAGATGGCTGATTGCTTCATATAATTCGGAGTAATCCTTTGTCTCCGCAGCCTGTTCCTCCATCTGATAATCTTCTAACGATACCACTTTCTTTTCCTTTCTTATCACGGTATAACATTCATTGATCAGTATCCTGGTCAGCCACGTTTTCGCATAGGCATCTGATTTTAACGTGTGTAATTTGGAAAATGCTTTCACGATCGTTTCCTGGATTGCATCTGCACAGTCCGCATCCCGGTACAGCAGCGTTTTCGCCACATGATACATCATATCTTCCGATGCGATGATCAGCTCTCCCAATTCTTCTTTTTTCATAACTTTCCTTTCCGCCGGCTTACATATTCTGTATATTCTGTTGTTTCTTCGTTACTGTTCACTCGCAAGTTTGACACTTGCTGTCAAACTGTGCGCCAAAGACTATATTTTGCCAAATTACAGCCCCATGCATCAAAGATGCATTTCAAATGGGCTGTAATTGATACTGCTCACACAGTGTGTGAACAATAGCGTTTCTTATGAGCTCATAGAAGGGCATGTCATTGCATATCCCATGCTGCCTTTACCTCTGAGTATACAATTTTTTCATGCTCTTTGCATGATTCCGTGGCAACATTCTGACCACTGAACCTTTACATAGATTAGACGCATGAAAAAGAAAAAAGGTCGCCGTCTTTAAAAAAATATTTTCTTGACAAATCCGACGCACCGCGTCTATAATGGCGTTAATTGAAGCAGAACAACAGCTTTGACGGGAAGAAGTAAAAATAAGCGGAACGGACAGAAAGCAACCGGTCGATGAGAGGTGCACGGAAAACTTATTTCGAATACATCCCCGAGCTTCACACCAAATTCGTATTTCTAAGGATGCGATAGTAGGCTGTGACGTAGCGGCGCACGTTACAAGCGCCTGAGTGTTGTCGGACACTCGATGAGGCAGACAATGTGAATTGCCTGCGAACAAAGGTGGTATCACGAGTTTTATCCTCGTCCTTTTTGGGACGGGGATTTTTTAATGCAATTTTATTTTCAGGAGGATTTATAATTATGACATTATACGATGAATTAGTTGCCAGAGGCCTGATCGCCCAGGTAACTGACGAAGCAGAGATCAAAGATCTGATCAACAACAGAAAAGCTACTTTTTACATTGGTTTTGACCCGACCGCAGACAGCCTTCATGTAGGACACTTCATGGCATTATGCTTAATGAAACGTCTCCAGATGGCAGGCAACAAACCAATCGCCTTAATCGGCGGCGGAACTGCCATGATCGGGGATCCATCCGGCCGTACCGACATGCGCCAGATGATGACACCGGAGACGATCCAGCACAACTGTGACTGCTTCAAGAAACAGATGAGCCGTTTCATCGATTTTTCCGATGGAAAAGCACTTATGGTAAACAACGCAGACTGGCTGATGGACTTAAATTACATTGACGTACTGCGTGAAGTCGGCGCTCATTTCTCCGTTAACCGTATGCTGACCGCAGAATGCTACAAACAGCGTATGGAAAAAGGGTTAAGTTTCTTAGAGTTTAACTACATGATCATGCAGAGTTACGACTTCTACACCTTATACCAGAAATACGGCTGTAACATGGAGTTCGGCGGTGATGACCAGTGGAGCAACATGTTAGGCGGTACCGAGCTGATCCGTAGAAAACTCGGAAAAGACGCTTACGCGATGACCATCAACCTTCTTTTAAATTCCGAAGGCAAAAAAATGGGTAAAACACAGTCCGGTGCTGTATGGCTTGATCCGAACAAGACTTCCCCATTCGACTTCTTCCAGTACTGGAGAAACGTCTCTGATGCGGACGTATTAAAATGCATCCGTATGCTGACTTTCCTTCCATTAGAGGAGATCGACGCAATGGAAAGCTGGGAAGGCGCACAGTTAAACCAGGCAAAAGAGATTCTTGCTTTCGAGCTGACCAAACTGGTTCACGGCGAGGAAGAAGCAAACAAAGCAAAAGAAGCATCCCACGCTTTATTCGCGGGCGGTGGCGACTCTGCCCACATGCCGACCTTAGAGCTGACTGCTGCTGACTTTGCAGACGGCGATTTAGATATCCTTGCTCTCTTAGTAAAAGCTGAGCTTGCTCCATCCCGCTCCGACGCAAGACGTGCCGTACAGCAGGGCGGTGTCTCCGTTGCTGACGAAAAAGTAACAGACATCCAGACCACTTACGGAGCTGACGCTTTCGGTGCTGACGGACTTGTCGTAAAACGTGGTAAAAAGAAATTTGTAAAGATTGTTTTAAAATAATTTTTTACTCATCCCGGAGTGCGATCAGCCACCTCTTTGCCAAAGGAAGCCAGCTCCCGCACTCCTTCTGGATCCCCGTACCATCCCGCATGGCAGTAAGTCTGCTGCAGGTGCTGAGGCCGTGTTTTCCTACCGGATACATATGGAACTCAACCGGGATCTCATATTTTTTCATTGCACCGATCAAAAGCAGCGAGTTCTGCACCGGAACCGACTGGTCTGTATAGGTATGCCAGATAAATGCCGGCGGTGTGTGCTCTGTGACCTGTTTTTCCAGTGAAAGCAATTCTAACAGTTCCTCCGTCTCATTTCCGCCAAGAAGCTGTTTAAAAGATCCCCGGTGTGCATATTCTCCGGAAGTAATAACCGGGTAATTTAAAAGCATTGCTGCAGGTTTTAATATATCGTTTGTTACACCCGCCATCTCTGCCAGCCACTTTGTATGCCAGAACATCGCAAGGCATGCTGCAAGGTGTCCGCCTGCAGAAGATCCCTGCACCACGATCTTATCTGTGTCCACATACCACTCCTTCGCATGTTCATGAATCAGCTTCATGGACGCCGCTGCCTCTAACAGGGCCGTCGGATAAACTGCCGGTGCCACCGAATAGCGCAGCACTGCCACATGATAGCCAATACTCAGAAAATGCATGGCGAGCGGCTCTGCTTCCCGGTCAGACGTGTGCTCGTAACCGCCTCCCGGGCAGATGAGCATCATCGGACGTTTCTCAATCGCAATCGAATCAGAATCATCGAGTATATAGGTACAAAGTCTTGCATCCGCAAGAGATCCTTTTTCGTGTAAATAAAAAACTTCAGTCAGCATTTTTTTCTCCATCTGTATCCACTACATTTCCAACTTGCACATATCTTTATCAACAACCAGATATTTGCTCATCGTTCATTTGATATGTATAAAACAAAAACCTCGAAAATAAATATTTTCGAGGTTTTGAAAGGCACGGACCGGATTCGAACCGGTGATGACGGTGTTGCAGACCGGAGCCTTACCGCTTGGCTACCGCGCCATATTCATCTGCCTGTCGCAGAAGTTCTGTAACGATTTTAACAAAACAGTTCCTCTGCGTCAAGACAGATTTTAAATTTTTTCATCTTCCTACTTAAAACTTATGCTTTTTTTCACACAATATTCCTGTGTTCTGTCATAAGACGTGATTGTTTCTGTACTGACAATATAAAACATATCTCCAACATAGATTCCCCGGTACGCAGAAGTGTCTGCACCTTTTGATGCATCCTGCTTTCCAGCCTGATCGGTCAGATTCTGCGACAGCAATGTTTCAAATTTTTCTCCATTCCATGAAAGTAAAAGATATGCGGCACTCTCCTCATCCCCATAGGACTGCAGTGCAAATCCAAGCAGATTTTCCTCCGCATCTGCAAGCACACATTTATAATTATAGAGTGCCTCACTGTAATTATAATCTTTTAATACGAGACTGTTCATCTCTTTTAAACTGGAAGAATCTGAAATGTCAAACATTGTAATCTTGATACCTGCATGTTCCCCTGTTTTTTCATCCGTCTCATATCCGATCCCGACCAGTTTATCTTCTCCCCAGAAATGCAGATACTCTGAAAATCCACTGATCTTTAATTCACCGAGTACCTTGGGATTTTTGTCATCCGACAAATCCACTGCAAAGAGCGGATCTGTATTGCGATAAGTAACAAAATAAGCCATATTCCCCAGATAACGCGCCGCATAGATTTCCTCTCCCTGTGCAAGACCTTCAATTTTTCCTGTAAGATTCAGATTTTCATCAAACAGATACAGATTATTTTCTGCTTCTCCACTCACCGCATTCTGACCGGACGTTAACACTCTTAATTTTCCCTCGCATTCATTGACCGCAAATGTATCTGTAACTCTTCCATTCGCAGAAACTGCTCCAACGGCGTTCATTTTTCCATCAGAAAGATCAAACTTTGCGATCTGTGTTACTACATCATCCCAATATCCTTTTCTCTGGTACAGATAAAAGGCACTTTCACTCACATAAATATCCACATACTGGCTCAAAATCATGGTGTTATCCACAATCTGATCCGGTTTTTTCACATCCACAGAGGATACCAGCAGACTGTTACTCCCACCATCTCCGATATAAATATCTTCTGCCGCCACTGCCGTATCATTTACCAATGGGATCCATCCCCCTGCATTCTCATCCGTGACTGCTTCTTCTTTTGTCTGTTCCGGCAGGCTTACCCTTTTGTTCGTAAAAAGATAAATCATGTCCCCTGTTTTTCTTGATGTCTGATACCTTCCATCCTGCGTCACACACCCGGTTTTTACAGGCTTTTCCGGATCACTGATATCATAGGTAAGAACTTGTGTCTGTGTTCCCTCACTAAAATAATAAAAGCAGTCTTCCGTATAATTTTCTGTATCATCTGCCTGCATTTCCAGTCCGGAATCTTCACTTTCCACGATCACGCTTAAAATATCACCATCCACATACATCTCAAGCACACGGTCGGATGAAGTTTCAGAAATCTGTATTTTTCCGATCTGTTTTAATGCTTTTTTCCGGATATCCGTAATCAATATTTCATTGTGGCTTACCGTGTAAATATAAGAACCATCTGTTTTGACAAAATCGCTCTCATCCACGCCTTCTTTCTGCAGATTTGTTCCGGAATACCGCTGTTTTGCCGTATCTGATGATATATCTGCCGCTGTCTGTCCCTCCTGTGCTCCTGCGCCCTTTATCATCTGTGTACCACCGATTTCTTCCACTCCGTCTACAGCCGCATCCACGGTATCTGATGTGTCATCCATAATATATGTCGCTGCATCACCAGAGTTAGAACTATCTCCCTCCGCAACCGCTATTCCATCTGCTTCCTTTTCCTGACCACTGCCAGAGCAAATTGCATCATAGACCTCTCCATAATTTTTTGCGACTGTATACAAAGATCCTGCATCTTTTTTTTGTGCATTTTTCTCTACGCCTGCAGTCGCTCCATCTTTTAATTCGCTGCTGCCTTCTGATCCTTCATCTGACTTTTGCCCGGATGCCGCTTTTTCTATACCCACCGGCGCCGTCATAAGCCCTGTGCCGCCCCCGGTAACCGCATGGATTCCTCCTGCTGCGCCAATGACAAGCACAAGTGCCGCCGCTGCTACAGCCCCGTAATAAGTGATCCCGCTTCTCCGTTTTACCTTGTTTTTCTGGTTCTCCTTTAATTTTCTTTTGATCTGCTCCGGTTCAATACTCTCTGGAATTTTTTCCTGTGCGGCAGATTTTTCTATTTTATCTAAAATTTCTTTTTCTGACATAGGCACCTCCATTCTGTAATGAAAAATCCCTTTTTCACTACCTCATTAACTACTGATAGCAATTTATTGTAACCACTCACCCATTTTTTTTAATGCCCGGCTTTCCTTCGAGCGCACGGTATTTTCATTCATATGTAATATTGCAGCGATCTCACGGCTTGTATAGCCTGCGAACTGGTGCATACTGATGATCAGCCGCTCCTCATCCGCCAGTTCAAAAAACAGCTTCCTCACCTGGATACATTCTGTCATCTCCGATCCGGTATCAAGCGCGAGTTCCTCTATATCTTCCATCCCGGTCTCATTTTTACCCGCGTATTCACGCAGTTTATCCTTGCATTTATTGGATAAAATCCGAAATATCCAGCTCTTAAATGCCTCTTCACTGCGCAGTTTCCGGATCGATGCAAACGCATCCGTAACAGCATCGCTTACCGCATCTTCCGCATCGCTCGTATTTCGGAGTGTGTACAATGCAAATCGATACATATCCTTATATATTCCGGCATATAATTCGGCAAATGCATCCACATCTCCGCGTTTTGCCCGCCGCACAAGCTTCATATCATTTTTCATAAAATCCTCATTTCTGAGCAACTTGTTGTGAAGATACGATGAGAATCTCAAATTTTCATCTGCAATCAAAGCTATTTGTTTTTGCTCAGAAACAAATAGCCGTGCGAAAAATAAGCTATCAAGCTTATTTTTCGCACTACTTTCTCCATGGGATCCTGGTTTCATGACAGTTATTTGGGATATCCATTTTTTCTGTCATATATATAGTCCGTAAAAGTGCCTATTCTGTTGCAGAAAAACCCCGAAAATTTGGCTTAACAGTGATAAGGAAGTAATTCTAATTTTTACTGTTGGCTGACAGATTCGGGTGTGCAGGGCAACCGTAAGGTTGCAAAAGCTGTCTGTTTCCAACAGAAACAGACAGCTTTTGATTTGCGTTGAAAGCATCTCGCTGTTTTCTCTCGAGCGGGGCGGTCTTCCCACGGACCGCCCCGCGAAGCCGTTACGGCTCGATGATGTTGAAGGGGTTGGCTCCGGTGATCGGGAACTGGTTCATATTCTCCATCATCAGCGTCAGCAGCTCTGCGCTGCCCTCGACCTTGACGACCTGTGTAACCGTTTCCTGATTGTTGGTCAGGATCGCAAACAGCGCATTCTTCGGGCAGGTAATAGACACGTCCGCATCATCAGACAATGTATCCGCATAGACCAGCAGCACACCATTCTTCACGCGGAGCATGTGCTGTTCGCCCACGTCAGGCAGGATCACGTTCATGGTGAAGTCGCGGTCAGCCAGCGCCTGCTTGTCCATGACAATGGCCATATAGTCAAACAGCATGGGCGCGGAGAGGGCCTTGACCATGTCGCCGGTAGATTTGGTGGAAGCGGTGAAATTGGCGTTTCCATGGCGCAGCTCCTGCGCGGCGGTCAGATATTCGTTGCGCCACGGACCGGACTCCGCCTGATACCCCAGCTGCTCCAGTGCATCGGCGCACAGAAGCCGTGCATCGGTGTTCGTCGGGTCGGCAAAGACGATGGTATTTGTGACCTCGGCGACCCACTGATATTCACCCTTGTCAAAATCCGCCTTTGCCATTTGCAGGACATTGTCAACATCCCCCAGGTACTCCACCCATTTTTTTGCGCTGTCGCTTGGCATGAGGGGGTTCAGGTTGACAGGGTTGCTGTCATACCAGCCCATGAACTTCTGGTAGACCGCCTTGGCGTTGTGGGCGACCGTCCCGTAGTACTGGCGGGTGTACCAGATTTTATTGAGTGCCTCCGGCAGCTCGATCATGTTGGAGATCTCATCGCTGGTGTAGCCCTGATTGATATAGGTCAGAGTCTGGTCGTTGATGAACTTATACACGGCAGCCGTGTTGACCATGTAGTCGTTCACCACGTTGTTTCCCCAGTGCGGCCAGTTGTGGGACTGGAAGGTGACCTCCGCGTCCTTGCCGTAAAGGGAAATGGCCTCGGTGATATAGCTTGCCCATGCCGCGCCGTCGCGCACCTCCGCGCCGCGCAGCGTGTAGAGATTGTGGAGCGTGCCGGTGCAGTTTTCCGCCATCCACAGCGCCTTGTACTGGGGCAGCCACGTGTTCATTTCGGCGGGTGCTTCCGTACCCGGCGTGAGCTGGAACTCCAGCTCCACACCGTCGATCGTCAGCTTTTCGCCAGACTGCGTGATTTCATAGCTGGGCGTCATGAACGAGACCGTTCCGGTGGACTGTCCCATGCCGATGCCCTGCGCCAGCTTGCCGGTCACGCCGGGGGGCAGAAGGATGCCATACTGATAATTGCTGCGGCGGCCCATACCCTTACCGGCGTAGACATTTTCCTTCACGGAGTGCTCCGTGAAGCCCACAGGCGTGATCACGGGGATCTTGCCGCTGGCGAGCTGATCTTCAATAGAAAGTGTCTCGTCTGCCTTATCCTCTTTCGCCATCACGCCGGCGATGCCGCCAAAATGGTCGACGTGGGAATGAGAGATGATGACGGCCTTGACCGGGAATTTACCAAGATTCTTTTCGATCAGCTGCATGGCAGCCTGACTGCACTCCACGCTCATCAGCGCATCAAAGACGATCCAGCCGGTATCGCCCTTGACAACGGTGAGGTTTGCCATGTCATAGCCGCGGACCTGATAGATGCCATCCGTCACTTCAAAAAGGCCATAAGCGTGGTTATTTTTCGTGTTCTCCCAGAGACTTGGATTTACGCTGTCAGGCGCTTTTTCGTAATCGTCCAGGAACGCATAGGCTTCCTGACTCCAGAGGATCTTCCCATCCTCGTCCTTTAGTTCCAGTGTTTCCGGCGCGTCGATCAGTCCACGGGTGGCGAATTCATATTCCTGCTTATCATCGAAGTCAAGTTCATCGTAGATGGCGGCATTTGCCTTTGCCGTAAAGTCTGTGGCGGGCTTGACATCGGCAGTCAGACCCAGGTCTGCCTTTTCCGCGCCCGGCTCTTTGCGCCCATCCTGCGCACAGCCGACGCAGGACAGCAATAGTACCAATGTAAGAAGCATTGCTGCAATACGTTTCATAGCCATTCTTTTCCATCTCCTTATTGTTCGCGGATAACAGGTGGCTGCCAGCTATCCAGTGCTGTCATATCCGGTATATAGATCCGCATGAACAGATGAAATTCCCCGTCGGAAACAGGCAGCCAGTTAGAGGTGTCTTCCGGTGCATCCTTGGACAGGATAATATCCAATGTGCCGTCCGCATTCAGCTTGAAGTCGGAGCGGTCGTTGATGCAGTAGCGGTCGATGGAATTGTCAATGAGGAAATCATCCTCTCCGTAGGCGGTCACGGACCAGAAGCCGCCCTCCAGCGTGGGAGGAAGGGTTTCAAAGTGGAGTGTATACTTCTTTTCTCCGGTCAGCGCTGCGCCGGTCTCATCCACCGCTGTCTTGGGATAGATTGCCACGTCCACGGTGTTGGCGCCAAGCCCCACCAGCGCTACCATCGCGCGGTAGGTATACTCCGTGCCGAAGTCGCCGATGGGCTTGCCGTAATAGACCCACTGGCCGAGTTTCTGCGCATACTTCGCGCCGTCGGCGGCGAGCGTGGCGCGAAGCCCCTGAAGCATCTGCGTCCAGCGCTCGGCAGCTCCTTCGCCCAGGAGAGCGGCGTCGAAGGTCTTACCCGCGCCCACGTTGATGGCGGAGAGTTTCTTCAGCAGTTCCTTATCCGCATCGGCGGGCGGGTTGACCTGCATCAGAGCGTTAGCCGTATTGAAAAACTCTGCTGGCGTCATGGAAAGCACCTTGTTCACGGGAACAAAGTCATTTTCCTCTTTATAAGCTCCCTGCGGTGCGGCATACTCGCCTCCCTGTACATAAGCCGAAAGCGGCAGGAGCTGCATCTGCTCCTGAATAGCATAGACATTGGGCAGGTCCTCGTTCCCGGACAGCACCGTGCGGGTGATCGACCACATCGTTGCGGTGGGCACGTCCACGCGCGTCACACCGTCGGGCAGCTCGCCCTCCCAGCCGGGAAGCGCAATGGCATAAGCACCCGCCTTGTCCAGCACGGCGGCGGTGTTCGTCCACGCATCCAGAAGCTGCACATTGCAGAAGCGATCCGTTTCCGGCAGGACGTAGACCATAGGCTCTGTGCTGATGTCAAGCCATGCCTGCGAATAGACGGTATCGACGTTCGGCGTCACGACGGTGCGGAAAGAGGCGTCCGCCAGCTTTTTTGCATGGTTGAACTGATTGATGGGCGCACGGCCAGTCATGGTTCCGTCCGTATTGGTCGATAATGTTTTGGTTGCGTCGGTCAGCACCAGCGGGAACGCATAGATGTATGCCTCACTGACCATTTCCCACACGGTTTCAGTATCCGGTGTATCCGGCTGCGTTTTTTCGGCAGAGCAGGCGGAAAGAAACCCGCAGGAAAGCAGCGATAGTAGAATTGCAAGTATCTTTTTCATGTTGTCCTCCTATGATTCTCTTCTGTTTTTGGTCATCTCCTCGAAAGGGTTTGTGCGTATGGATTGACTATAAAGTCGTTTGTGATTTTCTCTTTATGGTAAACTATCGATTATTCCGCCCCTTTCTTTCCGCAAGCCGCACAAGGGAAGGCTTTACCTTTTCTCCGTATTCGCGCGACACACATACGCTGACCAGAAAGCGCATGGTAGGCGACATTTTATCCGCCAGCTCACCGAGATGATCCATCATGCTTTTGATGTCACTAATATCTTCAAGCACGATGGCAAACGCGGCTTTTTCAATTCGACTGATCGCTTCCTCGGCGCAGGCAAGAACGATTTCCTCTTTGGTGGAGAAGTAATAGTAGATGCCGCCGTTTTGCAGCTTTGCCGCCTTACAGAGGTTCTTTGTCGTGGCAAGGGTCAGCCCCTTTTCGACAAAGCAGTCAAGGCAGACGCCTACAAGCTCCTGTCTCTTTTCGGCTTTCTTTTCTTCCCGCAAAACACAATCCCCTCATTTCTGTGCATTATCCAGTGTTTCTTATAATAAGATATCAGACTTCACAAAATAAATCAGGCGATTGCTTGAATAAAAATTGTAAATTTTTATGATCACAATGCTTAATCAAACATCACAACAGCCTCTTTCAGCAGCCGCACCTCCGGCAAGCCATAGATGTACCGAATCGCCGTCCTTGCAAAGACATTGGACTTTACCGTATCCAACTCTGCCAGCCAGACGATCTCCGCTGTGCCGGTTGCAAAGTCAAATCTGATCTCTCCCCATTCGCCGTCATTGTCTACCTGATATAGGTAGACAGCGGCGGCTATTTTTTGTTCCTTTTGCGGCATTCGGTCTGCTTCAGCGTCACGGTATGGACAAGCCTGCTTTCAAGCAGCTTCAGGCACAGCTTGTCAAGCGTACGCCGGTAGAATCGCTTCGCGCCACTGGCGGTTGTACCCTCGAAATCCACCGCCAAGTCCTCAAAGGTAGACTGCATGGACAAAGGGCTGACGCGTCCACAGGTCATGCAGAGGCTTTCGCCGCCGACAGTTGCTCTGATCTGCTGGTTTTCCTTCTTGACATGAACAATGCTCCCTTCGTGATTGACAGTGTTTTTATTTCACTGTCCCTCATAAAGGGAGCATATCAATCAGAAACGGGGGTGATTTTGTAGTTTTTTGACAGCTTTCCTTGAGTCTTACTTTGCAAGTACAACGGAAATTTTGATTTCCTTTTCCGTCTCGCTCAGGTCGAACGCGCCGCCGTCTGCGACGCTCACACGCAGCTCATACAGTGTGCCGTCAGAAAGCTTATCCACGGCACTGCCTGCTTCATCCGTGATCGACCACAGTTCATTGCTGACCTCCACCAACGTTCCGTCCGCACCGTAGGCATAGAGCTTCAGCTCGGCAGTGCTTCCGGAAAGATTGTTCATTCGGAACGAGACCGTCGTGTTGGGGTGGACGTTTTCGACTGTCACGGTGTTGCGCCAACTTGCAACCGCTCCCTCGCCGCCGTCCTGTTCAAACTGTGCCTGCGACAGCACGTTCCGCGCGACCTTATCGAGATCGACCTTGCGGTACGGCATTTCGGGAAGATAGACGAAGCGGTCCTGCAAGCACAGCAGCTCCAGATAGCCCGTCGGGCAGTAGAGCGCGTTGCCGCTGTTTCCGGCGTACATCCCGATGGCCATATTGTTGTAGCCAAACTTGTTGGAAACATCCATCGTAAAGATGGTCTCGCCGGTCTCAAAGTCCAGAATGATGTATTGCCACATGCCGCTTTCCAGATCCTGCACATAGCCGTAGATATAGCCCGTCGCGGTGGAAAGTTTGAGAATCGATGTATCGCTCAGGTCATTTCGAGACCAGATACTCTTCATCTCATAGCCGGAATCGGTTTTAACCGTATCGACACGCTCCACACCGGGAGCAATCATGCTGTTGCCCTTCGTCAGCCAGTTTGTGTCATAGATGTTGGCGTAGCTCTGGATGGAAGAGTCACTGTTTGGATCGGCAAGGCCTGCGCTGCCTGCGCCGAACCAGTTGCACACGATGGTGCTGACGGTGCCCTCACTGTCATCATAGACGATGGCAGAGTTATCAACCGCCACCTGATAGCCCTCGGGCAGATC
>ENA-USYV01001080-USYV01001080.1-human-gut-metagenome-genome-assembly--contig:-NODE-1080-length-28193-cov-9.314518_pt1 | contig 28193 bp, 22 predicted proteins | sample MGYA00250066_ERZ773514 | MGnify/ENA primary metagenome ERZ773514 (study PRJEB29103, sample SAMN06112049) | human gut metagenome | biome: human gut; feature: ankylosing spondylitis patient; material... | reverse complement strand
CTCTTTCATACTCACCCTCCAAAGGAAGCTGAGTATGTATAGGTTTGATTAGATATTCAATGGCTAGCCATTAGCCCCACTTACACGAGATAAGGATCATTAAGAGAAAGAATTAGGTCAACGCAGTTTTAGCGTCATCTATCGTTTTCAAGGTCGATTGAGATTTTTCCAATTAGGCGACAAATCAAGTGGTTGAGGATTTGCGAAAAAGTACAGGAAATGTCTCCGATTTGTGCAAACGTCTCTAATACAACTTTCTAAACTCATCGCGCATAGCCGGACGAGACCGATAAGCAGAGATCAGCTCCTCCGAGAACTCCTTTGCTTGTTTTTCATTTAAAAAACTGTTGAAGATTCCTGCCAGCTCCCTGTATTCATCCCGAGTCCGAGTCCGACGGAGTACTGAGCGAACCATCTTCTTTCCTAGCTCAGGGATGAAATTCGGTTCAATTTTTCTGAGCAGTTCTTGGGCCATCTCAAACTTTGAGGAGATATCGTTAAATTGATATTTATTACAAAACCCCACTTCATAATTTCTTGCTTCTTCAGAAAGGATCGCCTTAAGATCTGTTTTATTTGATGTTTCAACGCATAACCTTATCCGGACTAAAGCATCTTTCTCCCTGCTGTTTATGACAGTGCTGATTAGACTTTTCCAGTCCTCGGGCATCATTAATTCTTTCAATTCCTCAAAGAAAGTAAATTTAGGAAGTGGATCCCACTTGACGCGTCTAATTAATTCCTGGCTTAAGAGGTCTCTTTTGCCAGAATCCCGGAGAATTTCTATTAGCCGGTCGCTTGTATCGTATGATGTTGGGCGCAGCTTTACGTCTTCTTGAAGAATGTCTTCTGCTGATTGGTAGTCCTTTTCTTTTAGGTACCACAGAACCATTCTTTCCCGCAAGAATTTGTCCGAAGAATTTTCTTTAAAAAATTCAATTAATTCTTTTTTCTTACCCAATTCTTCCAAGAGATCGAAAGCGGTTTTTAAATAGGTCCAATCTGAAACCTGCTCAGACGTGTTTCGGCTTCTGAGATATTCAAGAACCGTTTGGAGCTGAACATTTTTATCTTCTGTCGTTGTGTAATTGTTCAACCAAACTTCTTTTAGGTCACCCTTTTTTGCCGCATTTTGACAACTGTAAAAATACTCCTGGTTAGTGTCTTCAGATTCGGATTTGACAAGATATCTCAACTTGTCAAATTCTTTGGACACATCCTCATACTCAACGTAGATTTCGGTGCCATACTCATCTTCAACAAACTCACATTCCGACTCTTTTGCGATTCGTATTTCAGTTTCGTCTAACAAGGCGACTGCATCGTCGGATTGATTGCGTACTTGCAGCTCTTTTATCGCTTTTTTCAAAACTTCAATCGTAGAATCCCAGCTGACGAATTTTTGATTGTAGTAATCATCTACATCGCCTTTAAGGTCACGGTCTAAAGCTTCTTCTAGTCTTCGCTTCCATTCTTCAAGCATAAGACCATTATAGGAAGCGTTCCTGACGGGGGCTGTCGAAAGGATTTCGTCTCTTAATTGCTTATCAATTCTTGCGTATTTGCTAACCAGTTTCTTCAATTGCTGAAGACTCAGTTGTTCAACAAGATCATCTATGTCCTTTCCCATAACACAACCTTCAAATCGTCGCAGGACTCTTTGAGCCTACTAAAAATCATTACAGCAGAACGAGTTTACTGCAATCGTCCTCTTTAGAAGGAATTTTGTTCCACTCAGGGAGATAAAATCACCACAAGTGCAACGGAGCATGAAAGTTGCAACGAGAGAAGTTAACCAACTTTGTTGAAAAGAACATTATGCTTATTGAGTTTAGGTTTTCAAACTTTCTTTCTTATGAAGAAATAACCACTTTTTCCATGGTCGCCGGCAAAGAAAGAACAAACAACAAAACGTTGGCATCGATTCCTAAATTCAGACTGAAGCTGCTTCCTTTGGCAATTATTTACGGACCCAATGCCTCTGGCAAAAGCAATCTCATCAAAGCATTAGATTTCCTCAAGACATTGGTGACAACTCCAAGACTCAAAGGAAAAATTCCCCTACAAAGTTTTTACTTTTCCAAGGATAAAAATCCGATCTCCAAATTTGAGATTTCACTCCTCGTCAACGAGCTGATTTATGAATTCAAAATTGCCTGCAATGAAGACGGGATCTTGTATGAGGAACTCATTGAAAGGAACAGCCGCAGCGAAAAGGTTCTGTATCTCCGAAACAAAGACAAGGTTCAGATAACCCCGAATATTGATTCTCCCGACGCAATTCAGTGCATCGCCGATTGTTCTCTCGATCGCCCATGCCCGCTTCTCACGACTTTAAGTTCTATGAAGTTCAAACCGTTTGAAGAGGTTTACAGATGGTTTTCTGAGGAGCTGAAAGTCATTCATCAGGATTCTTTTCTGATTCCTTACGATTTAGACGTCGGTAAAGAAGATTCGAGGAACGCTCTATTGTCTGAAGTTCTGAGGAGCACCGATACCGGAATATCGGCGCTCGTTTCCACACCTGTTTCCGCACCATCCCTCCGTCTATCCTATTCTGAACGAAACGAACTGCTTTCAACTGTTTGCTGTCACGGAAGCCAACTCATCAGAGAAGCCAGAGGCGGAAGGGTGTTGGCATATTTCAAAGACGGGGATTTGGCCTTCAGGAGACTAAATGCGGCCCATGAAATTTCAGGTAAAGAATACTTGATTCCTTTAGAAGAGGAATCCACCGGCACAAGGAAAATTATTGACCTTGTTCCGGCTATCGTCGATCTTTTGCTAAACAACAAGAACTGCGTTTACGTCATTGACTCGATCGACCATGGATTACACACGGAAATCAATTATTGGCTCGTGAGAAGATTCTTGGAGAATGTAAGCTCAACTACTCGGAAGCAGCTTGTCTTTACCACTCACGATACAAACCTACTTCGACGTGCCGAACTTCGCAGAGATGAGATTTGGTTCGTGGAGCGACGGCAACATTCCTCTTCTCACCTTGTGAATGCCATCGAGTTCGAAGGATTAAGGAATGATTCAAGTTTGCAGAAACTCTATGAAGAAGGCAGGTTCGGCGCCCTGCCCATGATATGAAGACTGCTCCAATGCTCGATAGATCCATGGGTATTAAAGCGAAATCGACAACCATTGGATCTTCTATGTATTAGAGATTACAAGGTTTCCCTGCCATAAACACAGTCATGCGCTAGAGCATTTCCAGAATGTTACGAAGGCAGATCAGAGATGTTTTTGGAAAGCGTACAAACCTTCCTCGACTAAAAGCCTATTTAAGCGCATGAGGTCTGATTCGACCGCTAAGATGCTGAACTCATACGGGTCCCACGTTTCGTAATCACGAAGTCCAAGCCAATACCGATAGTCAACTCCGGGATCTTCCATCGGCTCGCCTGCAAAGAAGTTTTTTAAGTTCTGAAATCCACGCAATCCTCCGCAGTCTTCAGGCGGCGCTTTACCAAAACCACCTATACAAGACATCCGGACACCTTTGTAAGCCTTCCTGTGTCTATGGAGAAGGGTAATCTTGACGTGCCAATTATCACCGTAGTCATAGTTATAGAAAAACACCTTTCTGCTCGGTGAAAAAATATCTTTCAGTTTTACCTCTCTGGCATCATTAATGATGTCATTTCGGTCGGACGGCTCTTCGTATCTCTTATCTGCGATGAGCCAGTTTCCTCTTTTTCGTTCCGGCTTAAAGCAGAACATGTGGCAATTTTGCCAATCAAAAAGGATTTGGAGTGCATAGTGGAACTCCATGAAAGTACAGTCATCGGAGATCAAGAACCTTCTCCAGATCACGGGATCTTTGGAACCAAGCAATTCAAGATCGAATTCATTGACCATATTTTCTCCTCAGAGGCGCGTGTTAATCGTCTTGTCTTTGATTGTTAATGATACAGAGGTGAGTTTTCGTTTTGATGACAATATAACTTCAGAGAACGGATCCTTGGTTTTCTCTGCCTGTATTTTTTGCAGAAAGAACGACTAGGTACTTAAGCAGCAGACTCTAACATCTAAAACATTTAACCCCACAAAAAAGCTGCCAAGGTTTTCAATTACTTTGAAAACCTTGAACAGCCCGCTAAGAGAAACTTATTTTATTAAGGAACTTTCATTCCTAAGAATTTATTGTCGTGGCATTCCTCACAGTAATTCGTACTAGGTTTATGCATATGATGGCAATCTCGACAATACAGCTCTTCAACGTGGTTTAAATGAGGATTCACTGTACCTTTAGGGATTGGTTTAGAGCCTAAAGTTTTAAGATCTCCATGACATTTCACACAAACCTGTTCTTTCGGTCTTTCCGAAGGAGGCGTTTCAGTATGGCAGAGCGCACAATTTGCGTTGGGCAGCTTCATATGAGTATCCCCTAGAAGCTGTGCATTAGCTGAGCCAGCTGAAGCCAAGACAAAAATCGACATTAAGCAAACTAATCTTATTAGCTCCATCTCTTTTCCTTAGAAGCTTCCTCTCCGGCAATCCGTCCGAAAATAAGTGCTTCGGCGTTGTTTCCGCAGCCTTGGTAGATGAATCCCCAGAAGCTGCCAAGCTCACCGGCAACGTAAAGACGAGGAATCGGTTTTCCAAAAGGATTAAGAACCTGAGATTTACTGTTATGGCGAGGTCCGCCCTGAGTATTCAGGATCGCCGGGAAGAGTTCAATCGCGTAATAAGGCGGTTTGTCTAAAGGAGAGGATTGTTTTTTGCTTGCGCCGTGCGGCCATACTTGGCCGACGTGTCCTTCAACCGTACGTCCAAACAGAGAATCTTTTTTCTCCGGTCCTTTCAAGTCATTGTTCCACTGATCGATCGTTGCCTGCAGATTCTTGGCATCGACGCCAACCTTCTCGGCAAGCTCTTGTATGTTCTGACCTACTTTAACGATGCCGGCTTCAATTTCCTTGTCGTTGCTTCTGGACCAGTTCCATTTTTCTCTGTGGCGCAGCCAGCCGGAACCATAACTCGGAGCAAACGCACCGTCTTCTTTACTATTTGCGTCAAAAATGGCATAGCAAGGAATACGGGGGTACTTCATTTCGTAGCTGTCAAAATAATTAACCGCCAAGATTCCTGCGTGGTGTTCGATCTGCTTCTCATTGATAAAGCGTTTGCCGTTCTGGTCAACGAGGATATAACCTGTCTGCTTTGTATTAAACGCCTGACTTGCGGTGTGACCCGGAACTTTTGTGCCAAGCGGGCAAGATAATCCGGAAGTGTGCCAAATGCCGGCACCGGCGGCTTCGGCCATTCTCAGTCCGTCACCTGTGTTTCCGGGGCAGCCAAGCGTGAGAATAGGATCACCCAAGTTAAAGTTGCGTTTGGATTCCTCGTCGTATTCATAACCGCCGCAGCTTAAAACGACACCTTGAGCAGCACGAACATTTAATTTCTTTCCATCCTTCTGCACTACAACGCCTTTGACAACTCCATCATCAATGATCAATTGCAAAGCGGGAGAACCAAGCCAAACAGGGATGTTGCGCTTTTCTACTGCTCTTCTATAAAGACCGAAGAGGTTCGGACCGCCGCCGGAACCCTTCTCACCCATGACAGTGCAGCAGTACATCGCTTCGTTATCCGGAATATGCGGGAAGGAAGAACGATTAACGACGCGGATGTTAGCTTCAGGCTCTAATTTTTTCAGCCAGTCGACTGTTTCCTGCATCTTATCCGTGTAGGTATGCAGAAGGTCCTGATCAAGTTCGCAATGTGAAAGATCGAATAAACGAGTGAAGTATGCTCTTACCTTTTGAGGATCTTTACACCAAAGGAAGTTACCGGAGGAAACAGAAGTGTTTCCGCCCGGTTCCGGGAGCTTTTCTAGGATCAAAACTTTGCTTCCGTTATCGTGCGCGGAAACGGCAGCGTTGGCACCGGCGCCGCCAAAACCGATTACGACGACATCATATTCAGCATCCCATTTTTGGGGAACCGAAGCGTTCGCGAACTTCGGCATGATCCCGATTCCGGCAACAGCGGCAGCGGCTTTAAACAAACTACGACGAGAAGTGTTCATTACTTTCTCCTTGGTTGAAATTAACTTATCAAGATCGATTTGTCTTGATGTGTTGTTATTCTTTCAATTCTCGGAAAACAGGAAAATATCGAAAGTTATCTAGATATTTTTATCTATTGAGATGGCAAGGAGCTTCATTAGAAAATTGTATGGTTGAGCCTTTGATCCCTCGCTATGAAGAAAATTCAGCATTTTTTGCTAATCGTCTTTTTAATACTTTCTCAGTGTTTCAGCCCTTGCTTGGGAAGCGAAATCACTATTGGCGTATCAGGATTAAGCGAGGGTAATCACAATAATGAGATCATTAAAAGTACAATCCTTTGGCTGAAAGAACATCTCAAGGACTACGAGATAAAGATTAAACATTATTCGGTTGAAGATTTCTACAACGCCGTCAGAGACGGCGAGATAGATTTCTCCCTATGCAGCGCAGGACTCTATCGCGCCAGTGAGAGATTCGGTATTAAGGACATCGCTACAACCGCGTTTACCAACGGACCGGATCCCAACCACAATTCTTCTTCCTTAATGATCGTTAGGAAGGACAGAAACGACCTGCAGACTCTATCCGACTTAAAAGGAAAAACCGCTGTCGGCACACGACCGCTCTCCATCACCGGCTTGATTATGGGCTTAGGAGAGATAGCCGCGCATGGTTATGACCCGGACCGATTCTTTTCAGAGGTTAAGTACACAGGCTATCCCATGCACAAGGTCGTAAAGGAAGTGGTTGACGGAAAAGCCGATGTGGGTTTTCTTTGGGCTTGTTATTACGAAAACCTCATGGCCGCAAAACACCCCGACTTAGAGAAAATTAAGCCGATAAATCTAAAGCCTCAAGATACACTGCACTGTAAGCACTCGACGGAAACATATCCGGGGCACACTTTTGCCGTCACGCCGAAAGCCAGCCCCGAAGCGGCTTTAAAAGTTGCAAAGTTATTATTCTCAATGCCGAAAACAGAGAAAGAAGGCTTTTATTGGACTATTGCGACGGATTTCCATTCTTTGGATACCTTATTCAAGTTAACCCGATATGGTCCTTACAGCTATCTAAGAGAATGGACCGTTAAGAAGATCTGGGAAGAATACAAGACGTTTATCATCGCCTTTCTTGTCGGCTTAGCCGCACTGATCTATCACTCTGTCCGCGTAAATACCTTAGTCAGGATTAGGACTGAGATGCTCAACAAGTCTCTGGAAGAAGAAAGACGAGCCAAGAAGGAAGCCAGAAGTAAAACTGCAAGAATTGAATCGCTTGAACGTATGAGTGTTGTTCAGCAGATGTCCTCCATGTTTGCTCATGAACTCAAACAACCCATGGCAGCCATAGGATTCTACGTTGACAGCCTTATTTCTCGATTGAAAAAAGGCACTCCGGACACGCAGCTTCTGATTCAAACCTTAGAGAAGGTATCCGGTCTTAATAAGAAATCGAGTGAGATTGTTAATTACGTCAGAAGTTACGGAAAGAAAACCGCCGTCCGAAAAATGATCAATGTCAGCCAAGTCATTGACGACGCTGTTCAAAACTTTATCGGTGCTAACTTTAGCGACGGCAATAATCCCATTCAAACTTCGATCGAACCTGGTCTGACTCTGGAGGCAGATCCTTTAGAAGTGGAAATCATTGTTTTAAACCTTTTAAAAAATGCCGTCGATGCCGTATCGGTTTTTCTGGAACGTGAAAGAAGTGTGTGGTTAAAGGCCAAGTCCATTTCGCGCACTCCTTTCCAAGGTATTGCCATTGAGGTTACAGACAACGGACCTTCTTTAGATGATGAAACATTTGCGACACTCTGCACGCCCTTTAATTCTTCTAAGAAAGACGGTCTCGGCTTGGGGCTTACTATCGTTTCCCGGATCGCAGAAAGTTACGGCGGAAAGATCGAATTTTTAAGGGAACCGGAAAAAGGAATTACCGTGCGGGTTGAGTTATTTAACACAAAGAAATAGAGGATTAAAAGAAAAATGAACTCCGTTGATATTATTCGGATCGTGGATGATGACCCGTCTATTACAGATGCCCTATCCTTCTTGCTCGAAGGCGAAGGCTGGAACACAATCGCTTATCACGATGCAGACAGTTTTCTTGCCAATGATGATCTGAAAGCTCCCGGGTGCCTGATCCTTGACGTAAGAATGCCGAACTCCATGTCCGGCTTAGAGCTCCAAGAGCAGCTTATGAGCATCGCAAGCTATCTTCCCATTATCTTTATTTCTGCTCACGGTGATATTGAAATGGCCGTTCATACCATCAAGAACGGAGCCTGCGATTTTCTTCCGAAGCCGGTGGACCAAGACAAACTTTTAGCCAGTATCGAAAAGGCTGTCAAACTCTGCCACCGTAATCTCCAGGCCTTACAAGAAGCCAGAGCGCGAAATGAAAATTTAAAGACCTTAACTCCCAGAGAGCTTGAGGTCGCTAAACTTCTCGCAACCGGTGCTCCGAACAAAGTTGTGGCAGATCAATTAGGGATGACGACACGCACAGCGCAAGTTCACAGAGCAGCTATTTATCTGAAACTCGGCGTTCACTCAGCAGTAGAAATTGCTGAGCTCGTTAGAGCGACGGATTAGAAACTCTCATTAAAAAACAGCAAAGCTTTCGGAAGAAAGATTCAGTACCCGATGCTCAGTCCGAGGTGCTATGGAGCTCTTGTGACACCACCAATGCAGTCCACTTACTGTTTCTTTAAGACGAATACTAAAGCTGGAGCTCGGGATACCAAGGGACACGTTAACCAAGATCTTTATGCAGCGGGTACAGCTTCCGGTCATGAAGCTTATGCCAATGAGGTTGGTTTTGCGGCCATTATCGGTTTGACATACGGACGAATTGTTGGTGAAAACGCAGCGGCCTACGTTAAATAATAAGAAGCAGTAGAGTTAACAAAGGGCCCGATTAAACCGGGTGTTAGGGCATCAAATATAAAGATATTGTGCTGTAAAAGCAGGCTGACTCTATAAATGATTCCCAAACGCTCTGATATATCAGAGCGTCTGGACTTAAAGGATCTTTAAAGGGGCGTTTAATTCGCTGCAACAAGAAGAACCTTATTTAGTTGCCGCTGCCTTCCCTGTCACCTGGCCAAAAACCAGTGCATCAGTCAACATCGCTCCACCTCTATTTAAACCACAGGCGATTTCTCCTGCTGCGTAGAGACCTTTTATCGGCTTCCCATCCCAATCAAGAACTTGATGCTCTGCATTGGTCTTCAGGCCGCCTTTTGTATTTGATCCGCCGGCAAACAATGGAATGGCATAAAAGGCAGTTCCCTCAAGAGGTTTTAGAGACTTAGGATTTCGTCCGAAGTCTTCGTCTCTTTCAGCCGTGCTCATTTCATTGAAACGCTTCAATGTTTCTGCCAGTTTCTGAGGATTCATTCTTCCTTTATTGACAGAAGTTTCTGCAATCTTCTTGGCTAACTCTTCAATCGAGTCTGCTTTTAATATCCATCCCTTCTTTAAGGCATCAGAATTATCCGGGGCACCATAGTCTACGAAACCGTAGCCGACTGTTGAACGAGTGAGATTTGCCAATGGGCGAGATTTGAATATCTTTTCTTCAAAAATCTGCCACGCCGGCATATTGTCGTATGTCATCGTGCCTAGATTTTGTTCGGCGGCTTTTTCATAGACACTGTTATTCGTAATTCCGCCCATGATCTTGTTCTCAGCGATGAAGCGATCTCCCAGAGCATTAACAACGAAAGAACCCGGAGCGCCGACTCCGACTGTCGTTACACCTAAGCGCATTCCGTTGTGGTAAACAGGAGGAGCCCAGATCATTCGAGCGGCACAAGTTGAGACTTTAGATAAAGCTGCTCCGGCCTTTATGCCCATACGAATACCTTCGCCTTCGTTGTAAGGAGTTCCGTAGAACGCAAAGCCTCCGACAGAAGGCCCGGGCAAAAATGCTTTGCGCATTTCAGCACTGTACTCATAACCTCCGGACGCAAGGATCACACCTTTCTTGGCTTGAATACGAATGTCTTTACCCTCTTTCTTGGCAACCACACCTATGACATGGCCCACTTTATTGAGGATTAAAGAAACTGCCGGAGCATTATCAATGACTTTAATCAGGCTGCTTCTATCTTGAATGCCTTTTTCTAATGCGCGCCAAAGGGCCTCACCTTCTGTTGCTTCACTCTTGGGGCCGTTGTAGCTCGAAGTCTTACCCATTCGAGCCGGATACATTAAGTGATAAGAAGCATAGGAGCTGGTTTTAGCTCCGGGAAAGTTGATGTACTGAGCCGGGCCGCTAAATTTTTGACCATTAAGTTCCGGATCGAGAGATTTGAGCCAGTCCATCAAGTGAGGTGTGTATTCAACCCAATACTCAGCCATCCCGTTGGAAATATCGTCTTCTTCCCCCACAGAAGGTTTTTCATCGTATTTGGCGGAGAATAAAGCTCGGAAGTATTTACGCAGTTCTTCTTTATTTCCGTCTTTATCGGGACAATGAACCCAACCGCCAGACATACGGGTGTTAGAGCGTAAGGTGGCTAGCGGTTGTTTTTCAAGAATGATTACAGAAGCCTTATGATCAGCAGCAGTTATCGCGGCAGCGGCACCTGCCCCTCCTAATCCGACAACCACCACGTCGGCTGATTCATCAAACTTATTTTCCGGTTCAGAAGCGAAAGCCGGCAGGCTGCATGCCATTGCTGTTGAACCTACAAGAAAACTTCTTCTAGAGATCGAGGTCATTTTTGTTCTCCTTGGTTAGAACAAATCAATTATCGAAAGCACACTAACCGAAGTCAATACTTTTAATGGCTTTTAAATTGAACAAGATGCGTTGTGACTCTTGGCTTCTTGATTTATTTATCTTGCTAATTTCTACCTAGATATTAATCATTAAGAGGTTAATGTCCTTCAAACAAATGTTCTCTCCTCAATGTCCTTTTCTCTCTTTATCCAAGCTGCCCAACTGAACTCAGATGAGTCGTTGACAAATGATTAAGAAGAATCAAGGAGGATTAGGGAAAAGATCGTTATTCCAAAGTTGAATAACTGCACCAATAGACAGTTCCTTCGTTTAATCCAAGAAATCAAAATGGCTGCATCACCTCATTTCTCGAGTAACAAGGAGAACACATGACAGCCAAAAAGATTACTCGTCGGACTTTCTTAGGTACGACAGCCGTGGGCGCCGCTTCAACTTCATTCAGTTTGAATACCTGGGCTCAAGCCGTTAACAATCAAAAATCACCTTTGATCAACGGAACGATTCCGGCTTTGGAAGACGACGTCAAAGTTGTTAATACATATCATGAGATCCATTGTCACGGACAATGCATGCTCAAAGCACACGTCAAAGACGGAAAACTGCTTGCCCTAACCAGTGCCGGCGACATACCCTCTAAAGACTGCCTCCCTTCTGATGAGTCCATCGGAAAGATGCAGCGCAGAGCCTGTATGAAAGGTTACGCAGAAAGAAAACGCTTGTATGCACCGGACCGTCTTAAATATCCTCTGATTCAAACGATTGAAAGAGGAAACACAGCCGGCTTCAAACGCGTTTCTTGGGACGAAGCATTAGACAGAGCATGCGAGGCAATCCGCAAAATGCAGGATCGCCAAAAAGAACTCGGCTACCTGCCGATTTGGAACAATGGGTGTGCTCCGTTAAATATGCTGGGACCATGCCTTTCTGCTTACGGTCACCATTCAGCCGGCAACCAAAATGACTGCCTTTATAACGCCTTAGGAAAAGGCGTTAAAGGACATCCGGCCATCGACATGCTGAACTCCAAACTGATTATCGTTTGGTCAGCTGATCCTCAGACCACTTCTCCGCACTTACCTTTCATCATGACGAAAGCAAGAGAGAAAGGTATTCCTATTGTCGTGATTGATACGAGATATACCGGTACGGTCGGTGCGATGGCGACCGGTATTCCGGGCGTACCGGCTTGGATTGCTCCGAGACCCGGAACGGATTCCGCAATCCTTGCTGCAATGGCCAACACGATCTATCGCAGAAATCTGCACAATCCGGCCTACATCAAGGAATACACCTTCGGATTCTTCCCGGGAGACTCCGTCATCAGCAATTCTCCTGCCAAGAGCCCGATTGACGGTCATCCTTGGAAAGGACAAAGTTTCACCGTTCCGCAGGGGCAAAGCTTCGTTGAATATTTAGATGAATTGAATGCAGCACACGGCGGAGAAGAAGGCGTATTGAAATGGGCGGAACTGCTTTCCGGCGTTCCTGCAAAGACGATTAAGAATCTTGCGATTGCTTACGGCAAAACCAAACCTGCCTGTATCTATTCTGCTTGGACTGCGGGCGGTGCACAAAGAACCGGAAACGGCATGTACTACACCTGGCTCATGCTGGCATTAGCCGCAATGACAGGAAATGCCACTGTTCGAGGCGGCGGTATCGGTTCTTTATCGCCGAATGAAGGTATGTCCGTCAAACTCGGCAAAGCTCCGGGCATGGCGCACGGCAAGACATTTAAACCGCTTTTGTTCTCCACGCACGTCTCGAGCCAAGTCATTATGACCGGGCGCGACACGCGCACCCCGCAACAATTAAGGGAAGACATTAAACTTCTGAACGGTATCGATTTAGGCGAAGATCCGAGACTTCATCTTGAAATGTTTATCAAGGGAGCCGGAAGCGGAGACGTGTTCAATCAGCGTGCGGCTATCAATCCGAAATTAGAAGCCTGGAATAAATTAACTTCCGTCATTACTTATGACCGCTTTATGAGCACCACTGCCAGGTACTCAGACATTATTTTCCCGGTGGTTACGCATTTTGAAGAAAGCTTCATCACGGGTTCCCGAGTCAAGACCGACACGAACTTCGTTAATCAGATTCTGGATCCCATGTATGAATGCAAGACCGACTGGCAGATTAACGAATTGATTGCTCAGCGTCTCGGCATTAACTGGGGACGTGACGGTAAGTCCGACGTCGATGTCATGAAGATTCAATGGGCAGGCGCCAAGGTGCCGGAAAAATACAAAGAACTCAATCCTGAATTCAAACTGCCGACTTTTGAAGAAATGCAAAAGGAAGGCAACGTTCAGCTCTTTGTTAAACCGGAAACTTCCGTCATCGACGCCGCCAGGTTCGCTCCGGGAGAGTTCCCGACCGATACCGGCAAGATTAACTTCTACTCTCCTTTCCTTGCGGAAAGAGGACGATTAAAACAGAAAGCAGCGCGTGCTCAGTATGTCAGACCGCCTGAAGGTATTGAGGATTTACTTGAAGGAAAGAAAGGAGCAAAAGGCATTGCTTACAGCCTTCAGTTCACAACGCCTCATATGCCTAACAGAAGCCACTCGTCTTTTGACAATACAACTTCTTTGATGGACGCCTTCCCGCATTGTGTCTTCATCAACCCGGAAGATGCACAAAAACGGGGGATTGCCGACGGAGACGAAGTCTACGTTTACAACGATGCAGGATGCATGAAGATTCCTGCGCAAATCACATTGCGTCAACTGCCGGGTGTGGTTTCCATCGGTGAAGGCGCATGGTACCAGCCAAGCCCGACGGAGAAATATGAGGCATGGTTCGATTTAGACGGCGATGGAAAACCCGAGAAACACATTGTCGCAGTGGATGTCGGCGGAGCCGTCAACACATTAACGACAGACCGTGATATCGGAGCTGCGGACCCGGTGCTTCACCTGCAGACAAACAAGTCAGGCGGATTTGCAGCGGGCGGAAATCTTTGCGAAGTCAGCAAACAGAAACCGGCCTAAGTTCATCGACAAAGATATAAGGAATAAACCATGACTCAATATGCATTTTTCTTCAATCAGAAGCGCTGCTTGGGCTGCAAAACCTGTGTGATCGCCTGCAAAGAATGGAATGAAAGCAAACGAGGCGACGCCAATCTCAACAGAGCATTAACAGAAGAGACTGCCGGAACGTTTGACACACCTGCCTCTTGGGGTGCCGGTGCAAAACCGGATACGCTTAACGGCGCACACTCTAAAGATATCCTTCGCCGGTTTGATGCGAAAGAAAACTGGAGACGCGTGACGTTCTTTGAATTCGGTACAAAAGCTCCGAACATTGCGATTGTCCCGTTATCCATCGGCTGCAACCATTGTTCGGAACCGGCTTGTATTCCGGTTTGTCCTGTTAAGGCCATCTCTAAGGAAGATAAATACGGTGCTGTCCGAGTTGATTCTTCCAAGTGCATCAGCTGCGGCGCCTGCAGAGCTGCTTGTCCTTGGGACGCTCCTCAGTACTACAAAGATTTGAACGCCGAAGGCCCGAGACCTCCGATGACTAAATGCGACCTTTGTTATGACAGATTAGAGAAAGGACTCAAACCGGCTTGTGTGGCTTCTTGCCCCGGACGAGCATTAGAGCTTCTTCCCGTAGAAGAAATTCTGAGGCTCCATCCGAATGCAACACGCACTGCGCTTGGGTTTAAGCAAGAGGATGTCAATCGTACGAAACCGAACATCTACTTTGAATCCCGAGAACTGTTCTTCTAATTAATACATATGAGCATTAAACAAAGCGAGGTTGAATTGAATCATTCTTCCGAACATTGTTCCGAGCTCTTCTTCAAAACACTGGGGCTGTTCTTTTTGAACGGCCCCAGTGCAGAGAATGTTCAGCTCTTAACGGTAGGATTAGAGAATTGCCTGCAGCGCGGTTTGATTTCTCAAAAGGAGTACGAGGAGCTTTCAGAGCAGCTCGATTTGCAAGCACTCAGTCGAGATTACGGTTCTCTCTTTTGTCTCGGAGGTTCCAGTCTTTCTCTTTATGAAAGTGTCTGGTTAACCGGTCTAGCTATGCAAGAGCCAAGAGACGAATTAAGAGGAATCTTAAGAGCCTGCGGTTTGAAATCGAATACGGATTCCAACGAACCTGAAGACCATCTCGGCTTTATCTATTACTGCATCGGGATGCTGATCGAAAGGCTGCGAGCCAAAGAAGACGGGAACCAATCAGAGGATAAGGAGCTTCTTCGAGAAGCGGTATCGCATTTGGAATGGACACGAAACCTTGCGAGCGCTATTTCCGATCGTCATACGGGTAATTTCTATTCAAATATCGTCTCTATTGCGAATAGACTTGCTAATGAAGTGATAAGTTAGAACGTGTAGGAGCAGTTATGGATATCAAGTTTTTATGTATTCCTCTGCTCCTTTTTTCTTCTGAGCTTTACGCTGAGACAATTCACCTCGGCATTCTGAACACTTCCGGCAATGAAGCGGAAAACGTTCTTTATGCCGAGACCGCTTCTGTACTCAAGGACAAATTAAAGCCGAGGAATGTAGAGGTTTCGACTTACGATTTGCCGGGATTAGAGAAAGCCATTGCTGCAGGAAAGCTGGACTTCTTCATCTCCAATCCTGGCTTTTACGTTTCCAGCAGACAAAAGCTCGATACCACTGCCCTAGCCTCTCAAAGCAATCAATTTTTTGGGCGCCCTGACCGAGCATTAGGTTCTGTTTTTGTGGTTCCCAAGCAGAACAGCCATATCTTTTCTCTTCGAGATTTAAGAGGAAAAAGCGTTTGTGCCGTTGCGCCTAATGCTTACGGCGGTCTTTACATTGCATTAGGTGAGCTCAACAGAAGAGGCTTTGATCCGGATAAATTTTTTAGTTCCGTTCACTATTCCGGCTATCCCATGCCTAAGGTTCTTGAAGAGCTTAAGGCGGGTAGGTGCGAAGCGGCCATAGTGCGAAGCTGCCTTCTTGAAGAGCTCTCTGCTTCGGGACAGATTAAAGAGAATGAATTCCGTGTGCTTGAACCAAGGTCCTCCGATTCGAAGGAGCATTGCATTCGATCCACAGAACTTTATCCCGGATGGGTTTTTGCAGCTACCAAGAACACTTCTGAAGCATTAAGAAAAGAGACTACGAAAATCTTGTTCTCTCTTCCCGCCGTTCAAGGCAATGAATGGAGTGTTCCGCGGAACTTTGCCGACCTGGACAATCTCTATAAAAACCTAAAGGTCGGACACTACGAATATTTAAGAAACTGGGACTGGAAGGAATTCATTCGGAACTACTGGAGCTTTATTCTCATTGTTTTTGTTGTAATGATTGCGGTTTTTCTTCACAACCTCATCTTGAAGCAACAGGTTGAGAGAAGGACAGAACGTCTGAGACAGGCGATGAAAGAGAAACTGGCAGAGCATCAAGCAGCCGTCAATGCGAATCGTCACTTACATGACATGGAGAAAATCAATCTCGTCGGTATGTTGTCGAGCATGATTGCGCACGAACTCAGACAACCTCTTACTGTTATCCGGAATTATGCCGAAGGTCTTAAAGAGATAGCGCACTCTCCTGATTACGACACAAAAGTCCTTGATGAAGCGCTTAAGGTCGTCGATGAGCAGTCCATCAGAGCCTCTTCGATTATTGAGCATATGCGCGGACTGATTAAGGGAAAAGAGTCGAAGGTTCGAGATGTCGATTTGAATTCATTCGTTCCTACTGTCATCGATACCTATAAAGAATTAGGCGGAAAATACGAAATTAAGTTCGTCACATCTGCCGCTGCTCCGACAACGGTACAAATCGATCCCACCCAGTTTGAAATTGTTCTGCTCAATCTGCTTAACAACGCTTCCGAGGCGATAACACAGCAAGAAACGAAATCGGTCATCAACGTTGGAGTCTCCTGTAAGAACGGCGAAGCGGCCGTGTCAGTCACAAATGAAGGATTTTTAGAGCATAGAGAATCTTTCAATAATCTGTTTGCCGTAAAAAATTCCACAAAAGCCAACGGTCTCGGACTCGGACTGGCGATTGCGGCAAGAGTCATTGAACGCTGGGGCGGACAACTCAGCATCCATCAGCACCATAAAGAGGTCATTGCATGTATTCTTCTTCCGAGCCAATAGATCCTTCAGTTCTCCGCTTAGTTCAACAAAAATCTTTAGTCAGAATTGTGGATGACGATGAGACTGTCGCAAAATCCTATGAATTTATGCTTCGCTGCGCGGGATGGAACTGCAGGATCTTTAATAGTGCGGAAGATTATCTGGTTTCTGAAAACGTCCAGATCGGATGCTTGATTCTGGATGTTCGGATGCCGGGGCTATCAGGACTGCAATTGCAGCAAAAGCTAGAGATTCTCGAGCGCGAGATTCCTATTATTTTTGTGACCGGCCACGGAGACGTGGATATGGCTGTGATGGCACTTAAACGCGGCGCTCAGGATTTCATGCTGAAGCCGGTTGATCCGCAGAGGTTAAAGGGAGCAGTTTTTCAGGCGTGCCAAAGTGACCTGCTCCATTTCTTGAGAAGTCAGAAGGAAGAAGCCGAGAGAGAAGCAACGAGTTCACTTTCACAAAGAGAGCGAGAAGTCGCGCAGCTCTTGGCACAGGGTTTGCTTTATAAACAAATCGCTGAGAAGCTTGGCTGTTCGGAAAGGACGGTGAAATTTCATAAGGCCCGGATTGCAGAGAAATTAGGCGTTAAAACTCCGGCGGAGATTGCCTTGAAACTGTCTAACAATCTCTATTAAAAGCCTTGAGCTAAGGTCTTCAGTCTCAAAGCATCTCCGCTCATTTTTTTCCTCTTAATTGGCGTCTAGCATCTGCAAATTTGCTTTTTACAAAAGACTTTTCCGCTTAGGCCATCACGCCTAAAAGTAAGGCTGGTTGGCAAAAACAATTGCTCGGATTAATTCCTTAGGCAATCTGAATTCTATATGTGCAATAAACGAGAAAGAGACTTAAAGAAAATGCTTCAAAAATAATGTTATAAAACGCACAAGTGGTAAAATAACGCTATGTCATTACAAAAAATTATATTAACAACAATAGGAGGCGGCATGAAAGATAAAGAAAATAGATCGCTAAAACTATTGTTAGTTTTAATATTTATTAGTTTTTCTCCTCTATATTTATTCTTTACTTTTGCTTCTTTTATTTTTAACAATATATTCAATTGGATCAACTATCTTTGGCTCTTTTTGTTCATAATCAGTTGGATCCTTATCCGCTTGATTAAAAAAGACGCAAAAAAGATAGCTGGCGGTGGAAGAGAAGTAAAAATCCTCAAGATTGAAAAATTAGACTATGAGAATATTTCATTTCTAACTTCGATAGTATTGCCGTTATTAGCAATTTCCGGTTGGACGAATGAAGGTGTCCTTCAATCCATTGGATTTATTCTCTTAGTCGTCATTTATTCACTAAAGTCTTCAAATATCGTTTTCTTCCCTGGTCTAAAAATTTGCGGTTTTAAAGTTTACAAATTAGATATTCAAGATCAACAATATATTTATGAAAATCAATTAGCATTCGGTTTAGCTGAGGTGGATAACAAAGATTACATTATTGAACAAGATATTCTCCCCTTTCAACTTATTTTCTTTGATAAAAAGGAATAATAATGTCGCCAGAAATTGGAAACCAAGTCATCCATTTCTTAGATGATTTCAAAGGAGCGAGCTCAATATTTTTTAAACTTAAGAATGGCTCAATAGCAAGAGCAATTCAGGACGAGCAGAAATTTGAAGACATTAAGGCCGCTTTAATCAATAATTTTAAAAAGAAAGTCGTAACTAAACTATCAAAAGAAGAAAACAGCTTAATACCTTATTCATCTTCTGATGAAAGAACACAAAGCTCTTTGATATATTGGGATCTTCCTGAACTACCAAAGTCTTTGCAAAGTCTCAACGAGTTATTCGACGCAACTAAAGCAAAACAATCGAAGTATTACATTCCCAAATCTATATTAGACATAGACGGAATTGTTTATCTGTTAATAAATAAAGATAAACAAATCATTTTATTCAAGAAACTTTCCCCTTCAACCAAGATTATGGGGCCTAGAATCTCTTTCTTCAACAAAACAATTTCCTTTGTAAACGATACCGAGATAAGAGTAAATGGCGACTTTGATTTATTCCTATATTCAAATGATTGCATTGTTTTAAATGAAGCTAATTTTGAAGATGCATTTAAGGTCAAACACATAATAAGAGATAAGGCCTTAAAAGGAAAGGAACTTTTAATCAATATGGATATAATCTCTGATAGCGAGATTTGGCAGGAGGCTCTAACTAACGATCGTATTTGTAGATCGTTATGTAAACCTGAAAGTCTTTCTCTAATTAAGGCAATAAGAGAAGGGAAACTCACACTTCAAACAATACGAGAAAAAGCAAACGAATTCCCAGATCTTTATGGGAAAGCGGTATCTTTTGGGCCCGACGGCAGATTTGAAATTAAGGATTACACTTCAATCAGAAAACTCATCAAGTTTTTTAATGAGGATTTCGTAAGGTCAGAGTTAACCGGTACAAATTATGATGCGTTGGCTAAGAGGAAAATCTAAACCAATAGCTAAATTTCGCTACACTGAAGCCGAAATCTTAATAATTTAAGAGAAGGAATCCTTTTAAGTATATGGATTCCTTTTACCATAAAATAATTGCCCCCCCCTTTTTATTTATTTTAAATTGCCCTTCTATTTAACAGAAAATTAGTTCATTACTGTAAGTCAAAAATTCTTCAATTTCTTTCACATAGAAAAATTTCTCGTGATAAGTTACAATTTGTAAATAAAACTTGAATCACACTCTGTTCCTAAGATAGCAAATATGGAGAAAGAACTTTTCACATGGGTTCCCTTCTATCAAGAAATGGCCTCTAAGCTATTAGCTTATAAGGACAAACGTATTGACCTATTGGATTGGATCTATTCAAACATAGTAACTGGAAAACCTAATACTTATTTTCATTACAAAAATCTTCAAAAATTAAAAGATGTCGACCCTTTCACAATATTCGGGCTCTTTAATAGGGGCTTGAAGGAAGAAAACAGATTAGAAATTGCGAATAAATTTAAAAAATTCTTAAAAATCTCTGCTCCTCTCCCGAAGGACTTTTCTGGGATTCCTATTATGGATGACCGAAGGTCACATTTTTTTGACGTTGACTCTACAAACTTACAAAGCGAAATCCAAGAAATTTGGGATTTATTTGAAATTGTTCTCGAACAAGACGATTCGAAATTACCTGCTAAGTTTGATAAGGTATTTCCGCAACCTTATGTAAAAAGCCAAGTGGCTATGGCACTATTTTGGTTAAATCCTAATAAATACCTTGCATTAGATTCTAATAATATAAATTACTTAAAGCAGTTAGGCATCAAAGTTAATAAAAATAAACTCACTTTTGCAAAATACGAGTCTCTCATAGAAAAAACAAAATCAATGATGGCCAACAGGAAAATTTCCCAACGCAATTTTCTAGAGTTTTCTCGAGCTGCGAGATATATGGACAAGAGCGAACAAGGAACTCCAAGCGAGGAAGTGATGAATAAAACTAACGAGAATATTAACTTATGGAAAAATAAGAAAAATATTATTCTTTACGGAGCACCCGGAACAGGCAAAACTTACGCAGTTCCTCAATTTGTAGTCGAATTATGCAATCCCTCTTTCCAAGACAAGGACAGGGCAAGCATAATTAAGGAGTACAACCGTTTAATAAATAATGGGCGCGTTGTATTTACCACTTTCCATCAATCTCTTGACTATGAAGATTTCGTAGAGGGGCTTAAACCCGTATCTACGGATGGAAATATCAGTTACCAAGTCGAGGATGGTTTATTTAAAAAACTATGCAAACAGGCTAATACCAATCAAATTTCTGATAAAAATGATGGAATTACCCATAGCATCTCGACAACTGAGCTTTCTAAATCAGGGGCCCGAGCAAACGCAAAAATTTGGAAGATTTCCCTTATGGGGGCCGGCGAGAACGAACTCCGCAAGGACTGCTTCGATAACAACAGAATTCGCTTCGCTTGGAACAATTACGGACCAAACATCAGCAATTTTGATGCTGGAGGTCAACGGGAGCTCAATGCATTCATTAATAAAATGCAAAAGGGTGATGTGGTTCTTTCCTGTTATTCAGGAACATCAATTGACGCAATAGGAATAATAACGGGAGATTACGAATGGGATGAATCTCTTAGTGATTTCAGTCGAGTAAGAAAAGTCAAATGGCTTATAACCGGTATTAAAGAGAACATACTTGAATTAAATGCAGGTAAGCGGTTAACCCAACAATCTGTGTATAAACTTAACCGTTTGTCACTTCAAGATATACAAGGCATTTTGGATAAATATCCTGTAAATCGTCCAGCTCAAAACGACAGTTACCAACCTTACGTGTTAGTCATAGATGAAATCAATCGAGGAAACGTTTCGAAAGTTTTTGGAGAATTAATTACTCTTTTAGAGTCAGATAAACGTCTAGGTGAAGAATCTGAAGTTCGTCTGAACCTTCCCTATTCGAAAGATGAGTTCGGTGTTCCAGAAAATGTCTTCGTCATTGCAACCATGAATACTGCGGATAGAAGTTTAGGGAACCTTGACTATGCCGTCAGACGCCGTTTTGCTTTTATTCCTCTGACCCCAAAGCCTTTAGACATCTCAGGTTTTAACAAAGAGTTATTTAAACAAGTATCTGAACTGTTCGTGAAGAATTATGAGGAGATCTTCAGTAAATCTGAGAAACCAATTCCCTCAGACCTCCTATCAGAAGAATTTGAACCGACAGACGTTTGGGTTGGACATAGTTATTTTCTTATGAAAGACAAGAGCGGTCAGGATCAGACTGCAAACAAACTTAAGTATGAGATCATTCCGATTCTTCGAGAATATATCCGCGACGGTGTATTTAAGGACACAGGGAAAGTAGAAGAAACAATCAAGGACCTCGAAAAATTATGCAGTTAATCGAAGTCACTGAGAGCCGTTTACTCTATCAACTTCCTGAAGAAGAGGTAACCAAGCTGACGGGATATTGCGGCAAAAACGTTAAACGCGAACGCAAGCATCCCAATTACGATGATCTGTTTTACTTCAAATTCTCTGAAGACAACCGCAGGCTTGAGACTTCCTACTTTGTTGGTATGGACTGGATAAAAGAAGGAGATCTTGCAATTTCAGTCAGACCAAAATTAGAAAGTGACGCCTATGATGTTGACGTACTCTCTATGTTGGCTGAGGCATTAGAGGATCCCGAAAACGTTAACCATCTCGAAAGTTTATTGACTATCGATTTTGGCAGACCGCCAATTATCGTTAACAAACAGGACGATCTTTTAACACCCTTCCTTTTTGTTTTATTTATCCAGGTCCTAAAAACCATTGTCAATAAGGGGCTAAAGAAGGGATATAACACCAAAACAGAAAGTTTAAGGTCGAAAATTAAAGGAAAAGTTCAAATCGAAAGGAATTTCAGGATAAATACCCTTAAGGGAAAACTTACCGATCAATTCTGCAAATTTGATGAATACGGTGTTGACACGATGGAAAACAGGCTGTTAAAAAAAGCTTTCCTCAGTGCCTGCACCATATTCGAACGTACCCGTATGGCTACTGAGGCAGCTGCTCTAAAAACAACCTTAAGGCAAATTCGGGCAGCTTTTTCAGAAGTTTCCGATCGTGTAGAGATTTCTGATGTTCAGACGGTATCTGCAAATCCTGTTCATAAAGAGTATAAGGAGGCCATCAAGTTAGCCAAACTCATACTCCGTCGACAAGGCTACGACAACTGGAAAAAAGATTCAGAGGGAAATTCGCCTCCCTTCTGGATAGATATGAGCAAACTTTTCGAACTTTTTGTCTTTAAAAAATTAAGAGAAGGTTTTTCGCAATCAGAGGTTAAGTACCACTACAAGGCTCATCATCAGGAACTTGATTTCATAGTAAAGAAAGGCAAGGACAATCCTCCCTTCATTGTGGACGCGAAATATAAACCTCGCTATAAAGATAAAAGTGTTTCTAAAGACGACGCCCGTCAAGTTGCCGGTTACTCCAGACTTGAGAGGGTTTATCAAGAACTTGGTGTTTTCGATTATGCGAAAAACATCAGATGCTTAATCGTCTATCCGGTCTTATCCACTAATTCCGGTGAAGAAGAAATTGACTGCAAAAATGCCTTTCATGAACAGCAAAGCGGTTACGTTGAAATTTACAAGCGGGGACTACTCGTACCAACAATTAAAAAATTGTAATAACTGACGCCTGATCTCATAGAAACCGGCCCTCTCGATTTCCCATCTCGGCTATAGCATAACTGCGGTGACCAATCCTGAGGCGAATTTCAGAGAAACTCTTAACCTCAACTTCCGAAGTATCTTGGAAGTTGGGGTTATTTTATTGGATGAATAGTTTTACTTCTGCTTACTCATCCATATGATCGATGTAAATTCTGATAACCTGTCTTTGACACCTAAATCACTGGGTCCCCAGAGTGCTTTGGGCTTTAATTAAGTTTTTTAACTGTAAAACTCCCCTCCGGATTTTTATTTCATCTTTCGCTAAATCTGATAAACGGCGCCCAGAGCTTCCTTGTCCGTATCGAAGCGTGTCTTCAGACAGTGTGCAAGCTCGTTCTTGTCTGCTACGGGCGGCAGAGGAGTTAAATCTACGCAGTTCATGATCCGGCTTAGGTCTGTCTCTTCGTACAGATGTATCGGTGCATGCGGATCATCATCTTGAGGCCGACGCAGGATTTGTCTTAACGGCCTATAAAGGGCCGGCTGTTCTTTGTCCAGCTGAACCGACAGCTTGGCGGTGTTGAGTGCCGCAAGTATTTGTTCTGTCGTCATTGGGCTGCCTGCAAGCTTGAGCTTCTTGCTTAATATTCGAAGCAGGATGAGAGCCAGAACGCAGATCAAGACCTGTGCTTCAATGTGTTCATCTGTGTAGACATACATCGGCCTTAAATTGAAGTTTGTCTTCATAATCCGGAAGCATTCTTCAATCTGCGCCTGCTTTTTGTATTGTTCGATAATCTCCCAGCCCGACAGTTCTTTCTTTTCTTCTGCCGGAAGTTTTACCCATTCCTTGTCGAACTCTCGAGAGTCTTTGAACAAATAGGCGTAATAACCGGCAAGCTTCTTATCTTTAGCGAGCTTCTTCTCGTTGATTTTTTTGGCTTTATTTTTCCCGGTCTCAATGTATTTTTTCCAACCGAATGTGGCCAGCGGGAGCTTGGCATGATGAGCAATAGCTTCTCTGGCTCCTTGCTCATGCATTTCAATTTTGAACATGTCTTCCCGATACCGTTTCTCGCTCCAGCCAATGACCATACGGTAATTGGTTTGAACGACTCCGTCCTCATCGACGAGACTTGAAGGAATGATTTTTATCTTTCGTTCTTTTTCCTTATCCCATTGCCAGCCTGTGTCTTTAAGCCATTCATCTACAGAACCTTGCTTGGCTTTGGATAAGCTGTGCGCCAGCAGAAAGCCCTGATTTTCTTTGACCAGCCGGATCAGGTTCGCATTCGTATTGAGTCCGTTGTCTGCAACAACAACGGCGTTTGTAATCTTGTAAGTTTTGGCGAGTTCGTCAATCGAGCACTTCATGGTTGTCTTCTCCGAGCTATTGCCCGGATAAACTCTGAAGTCGATAGGGATTCCGTCCCTGTCGACAACCATCGCAATGGAGACGATCGGATCCTTTCTGCATTCTTTCGACGGTCCTCTCATGCGTAAAGAGCTTGTTCTGGCTCTTTCAAGCTTCTCAATGAGCTGTCTTCTCTCTTCAGAGGTGGCTCCTGAAGGAAGCGCACTGAGCTGTTTTTCTACTTCCATTGCCCACTGGTGCTCATCGTCCCAGACCGTTTCGAACCAGGTATTTGTTACGTCGTAAAAGACCACGGATAAATCACGAGGCATTGCTTGATTCAAAGCTTTATTCAGACCTCGCAGGATAGGTTTTTTGATCCGAGCGGCAAAGGAAAGCATCCGGTAAAGGCTTCTTAAATTAGTCTCGGCCAAGGAATTTCCGAGCCAATTCGTTTGAGAGCGGTAATGTTTCAGATGAGAGCTCGGGGAGACGATTCTGTTGACAACCGTCTGCCAAAGCAGTGCCTCGGCATCAAATTCAATATCGGTCTTGGATTGCTGATACCGGACCAAAGCTTTTAGTTTGAGAGTTTCATTCCAGATTGGCTTGAGGATGTAGTTTGCGTAACAAAGCACCGGCTCTCCGGCATACGGAAGAGACGGACGCTTCTTCGGAATTTCCTCTAAAAGCTGCTTTGTTCTCTCGGTAGCTTGATTGGGTGCGGATCTTTTCTTTAGTTCAGCGCGGAGTTTCTCTAGAGCCAAAGGATCCTTAGCAAGTAACTCTGACTTACTTCCTAAGGCTTTTCCGATGCAGCCTTTTGTGGACTTTTTCCCGGACTTAGTCGTATAGACGATCGAATAGCCTTCGTAGAGCCGGTCTCCTCGGATTACTAAATACATAACGATCCTCGCTGCTGTGGACAACTAATTATACCATAATTCGCTATAAATTCGCTATTGTAAAATATTTAAAAGGTAAATCATAGGAAATCGGATTTTCCTTATTGAGATATTCCGAAATTATTTAGGGTCTGTTTTGCTGTCAAACGTAGGTAATAAACTGCCGGTGGTTTATGCCAGAGACTGAGGATTTTGAGCTCTTTGAACAATATCATGTAGCCCGAATTCTGCGGAGTTTATTACTTCGGCGAAGTCTCTGGAAAAGAAGAAAGTTATTTACAGCTCTCGGGGTTTCCGTTCCCGATGCGGAGCCTGAAAAGAAACAGGACTATGAAGACGAAGAAGAAAGATACATCTAGAGGGGATACTTCCAGTAAAGGGCTGTGTCTTTGCTAGACATTCTAAATTCTGTAATATCTCAGCTCTTCCGAAAGGTTCACCGCAAATTATCAACTAAGTTTCGTTTGTACTATTTTTCTCAAGGAATTAATACGGGTTTGAAAAGACCGCGGCCGTTCGACGATTTGTACCATAGTAAAAGTAACAAATGCAAATTGATCCGAACATCGGACGGCTGCTATAAGGTCTCACGCCAAAAATAGAATGAAATCCTTGTTTTATCCCGCAAACAACAACCTTTCTTTTGAAAACGTCTGAAGAAAGTGCCAGTTTCGGCACGGTTGCTCCCTGTAATTTTAGCCTTATTTAAAATCGTACAAACTTGTTAAAAAAGGGGGTTGATTAGCTTATCTATCAAGTAATAACCTCCCTTAATTTTCCAACGGGGAAAACGAATTAATTAAACATGGGAGGTAAAATTTTTCCCAACCTGCCTCGTCTGCATTCAAAACTAATTTCGACGAATCCATTCCACATCTTAGTAGAAATCATTAATCATGAAAATAGATGGTTGACAAACTAGAAGTTGTGTTTCAGCACAATGGCTTCGTTGCTATGATTTTGTCTTCAATGGAGGGTATACAACATGAAAATGTATGACCGAAAGCTCAGCTGGAAGCTGTTATGCCTTATTGGTAATGGCCGATCTCTCAGTCATGCTGCTCAGGAATGCGGAATTGACTTACCTTACGCGTCCAGGCTCCTTTCCAAATTGGAAGACGAGTTGGGATTCTTCTTGGTACTTCATCGGCCGCGTCCTATGAAGCTCAGTGAGGACGGCTTAAAAATCCTGTCGTACGCGCAGGAATACGTTGCAGCGCAGGAACGCCTTGAAAATGAATGTCATGAAATCGGAATTCAGCTTCAAAAGATTCCGAAACGCAGCATCCGCATCTCTTTGCCGATCAACCTCAACAAAGGGCCGCTGTTGGAGCAGCTGGTAGCTTATGAACAGCGTGAAGGAAGCAGCGTAACCTTTGAATTCTCGTCAGATATGGGGCTTCGTGCACTTCAGGAACGAGTCACGGATATTTCCGTGGGGTTTTATTTCAACGACGAACCGGCACTTGCCTGCAGAAAAGTAGCACAGTATCGTTTCCCGCTACTAGCCTCCACTGAGTATCTCGCCAATCATCCCGCGCCCAATATCGCCAAAGATCTTGAGAAACACGTTATTTTGCTTCGCCACAAGAACAGCCCGGCTTATTGTCCGATCCTTATTAATCACCAAGCCGCGCGCAAACATCCTGACGATACTTCCTCTCTAGATTTAGAGCGGTTCCCGAATGTCTTAAAAGGCGATAGCCTTTATTGCAAGGCGATGCTGCTGAAAGGTGCCGGAATCAGCGTGGACTTGACGCTTGGCGTGGTGGAGAAAGAAATTGAGAACGGACAGGTGAAGATGATACTGCCGAACTGGGGACGATTAGACGCAACGATTTGTCTTTACTGTAGGAAAGTCGATTCAGAAAGTCCTCTTTATCGAGAAATCCTAGATCCTATGACGGTCGGAATTTCTAAGATCGTATCTGACGAAATGGCTTTATTCGACCGGTTAGCGGCGAATGCTTAAAGTTTAAATTAAGCAGCCGAGCAGATATTCTTTCGAATTTCTACTCGGCTTTCTTGTCCCCTGCTTTCTGAAAGTTCAATGAATACTTCAGAACTAGATTTTTTTGCCGATGAGGAAACCTTTTCTCTCTTATCCGTTGAGCAACAGCTTCCTACCGACGTAAATTCCGGAATTGCTCTGGTAAGAAAAGAAAATCGTCCCTTCAGCTGTACTTCTTCCATAGGCATCACTTTCTGCAACAAAGTTCTCTTCCGAACCTTGAAGCGGCTGGTGGTCATAATTATTTTCCTCTAAAGAAGTGCCGCCAACCGTACTGGTCCTCTGCCAAAACCTTTACTTCCCTGAAATCCTGCTGAACCCTAACCTTTAAATCCAGCATCGTGCTAGCCTCTCCTCGGGATTTTTTAGATATCAAATGTTGAATTGAGTCGCCAGATTCAGAAACAGAAGGCCGATGACTGAAAACATAAAAAATCGAAGCGACAGGGCCGCCGTTAAACCTTCTTATCCAAACAGAAATTCCTCGCCTAGTTGTGTAACAAAAAAAGAATCTGTCCACTTAGCCTTGTAAGCCAAATGTCAGCCAATGGCCACGTCAGAATTCGCGACCGAGCTTTAGCTGACTCTGTGGCTTCTCTTCAAATTCCGGCATTACCAGCAATGTAAAGAACAATCGATCACGTTTCGTATCTCCGCTTCTTTGTGTGACTGTCCCATTCTCACTCCTCAGTCTCGTCAATTCAATGCAGTCGACACTGTCGATTAAACTCCGCATCGATTGCTTTTTCATCCATTTGAGCAGATCGGCGTTCTGATCTTTGTCCTTTTCCGCAAGTTTCTTGTCGCTGAGGCTCAGCTCAAGCTTTTCTTTGAGTTCCTTTATCTTCGTGTGCAGGAAGCACTGATATCCAAGCCCAACAAATTGACAGAACA
>ENA-USYV01001076-USYV01001076.1-human-gut-metagenome-genome-assembly--contig:-NODE-1076-length-28248-cov-4.556920_pt1 | contig 28248 bp, 39 predicted proteins | sample MGYA00250066_ERZ773514 | MGnify/ENA primary metagenome ERZ773514 (study PRJEB29103, sample SAMN06112049) | human gut metagenome | biome: human gut; feature: ankylosing spondylitis patient; material... | reverse complement strand
CTTCCAAGAACGTGGTACACACTTCCACGACCGCCCAGAATATGATAAAAAATTGTGCGCCCGTATAGGCTGAATAAATGGTTATAAAGAACCCGAACCATTACCTTTAGTTCAAGGCGATAATTCAATTTTTGTCAGCGGTTCGCAAAACACCATTAGTAATAATTACAACACGATTGATGTCGATCTCTCTTCTCCTAATCTTTCTGATGATTGTAGGAAACTAATTGAAGAATTACTGTATGAATTGAAGAATCCACATATCACACCAGAAAAACGTACTAATGTAATAAAGAATTTTCTATCTGACATTACCACTGGGACCATTTCCAACACCGCTGCTACCGGATTGACAGTGCTTCTGTCCTCTCTTCTTACACATATAGGTCTTTAAAATTTCAAGCCAGTATGCAATGGAATCTTTCAGCGTACTGGCTGAAATTTTGACCGGAATAGGTACCGCGAACATACTCTCTGTTTCTTCTTTCTGAAGATAATAACGCTTCTTAAAAATTCCTTCGATGAACAAAGTGTATTGCTCACCAGAGATCTCGAAGCTTATTGTTTTTTCCAACGTTCTCACCCCTTTCTCTGCTTGTATAACATGCTAGACATTGGTTTCAAAAAAAAATATCGCTCACATTCTTTCCCAGAGCTTTAGCAATTTTTAAGAGTGTTTCGGTTGTTGTCACCGTAATAGACCCGCTTTCCAATCCAGAAATGATTGTGCGGGAAACCTTCGCTTTCTCTGAAAGTTCAGCCTGCGACATTTTCAACTTTTCCCGGTACTCCTTGATTCTGTACTGCAATCTTATCACCGTCCTTTTGTTTAATTTATTGCACATTTGAAGTCTAACATGTTATACATATTTTGTCAACACTTTTGTTCAAAATATTTGACAAAACGTTTTCGTAATTGTATAATATAGTAAACAAAGTGAGGTGCGCATATGACTTTAGGAGACATCATCAAAGACTATAGGAAAAAACAACATTTAAGTATGGATGCCTTTTCTGAAAGAAGCGGCATTAGTAAAGCTTATATTTCTTTACTCGAAAAAAATAAGCATCCCAAAACCGGAAAAACCATAGCTCCATCTATTCAATGTATTAAACAGGCCGCGGACGGAATGAATATGGATTTTAATGTGCTTTTCGGAATGATTGATGGCGATGTATCTTTAAAAGATGAATCTACTGACACATCCTCCGAACTCACCGCCCGCGATGAAAAAGACATCGCCAAGATTCTGGAGCAGACTAAGGAACAGCTGCTCTCCCAGGAAGGGCTGATGTTCGACGGCGATCCGGCGTCTCCGGAGGCGATCAATTCAATTCTGGATGCAATGCAGATCGGAATGGAAATGGCTAAGAAAAAGAATAAAGAGAAATACACGCCCAAGAAATATAAAAAGGACTGATTTCCATGCGCATAAAGAAACTGGTATCACGACTCGTCCGGAAATACCAGACGCGTGATCCATTTGAAATGATAAAGGGAATGAATGTAATCCTGGTCCACTATCCACTGGAAGGCGTCCGTGGGTTTTACCAGTACTTCCAGAGGAATAATATCATCTATCTGGATGAACGGCTCACAGAGGCGGAGCAGCGCTTCGTTCTCGCCCATGAGCTGGGGCACCTGTTTCTGCACAAGAAAGCAAATGCGATCTTTATGGATTCCAGGACACAATTCAACACGGACAAATATGAACGGGAAGCCGACACCTTCGCGATGGAGCTTCTGGTTCCGGACTCCGTGATCTTCGAGCATCCCGATCTGACGATCGGCCAGCTGTCCCGTCTGACTGGATATACTGAGGAGCTGTTGAAAAATAAAAATTTTTTTAACATTACTGAATAGGCACATAATAATCGATTATTCATATCATATGGGATTTCACTCACAAATTATGTACTCGATTCCTATATTACGATTACATTATGGAGGTATTTTATGGGGCTTCGTTTCAGAAAATCATTTAAAATTCTACCTGGTGTAAAAATAAATTTCAATAAAAATAGTACTAGTATAACCTTCGGCGACAAAGGTGTTCACTATACGGTGAATTCAAAAGGTAAGAGAACGGGAACTTTCGGAATCCCTGGCACCGGAATTTACTATACAACATCTTCATCCTCGCGCAGAAAAGCTAAATCTAATACGCCAGCATCTTCAAAGTCATCTCCAATTTCATATAAAACTCTTTTTTATGGATTCTTAGGATGCTTTCTTCTTGTAGGTGTGGCTTCTGGTTTTGGGACAAAACAGCCTGTGAAATCTACGCAAACCAATTCACAGGAAATCGTTTCTCCAACTATAGAACTCAATGAATACGCTCCATCAGAGGTCTCTCTAGTTGTCGGAGACTCTCACGAAACCTCTTTTATGATAAGACCTACATCTGTAGATAAGAATAATATTGATATCGTAAATAGCAATAATTCAGTTGTTGACTGTAGTATAACAGATATCCATTTAGCGTGCGGTAAAGTAGTTACCACTGTTATCTGTCATGCATTATCACCGGGAAATGCGGAACTGTACTGCACTTTAAAGGATGAGGACATCAAAAGTGAACCTATAATATTAACTGTTTCTAACAGTAAATAGTTAAATGAAAGGAGTGTTCCTATGCCATTATTAAAAAATGACCATTATACATCCGAAGACTACTGGAACTTACCAGAAGAAGAACGCGCCGAGCTGATCAATGGCAAATTTTACGACATGGCTCCACCGAGCCGGATCCACCAGAAACTCGTGAGCAAACTGACAGCTCTCTTTAATCAGTACATTACTGATCACCACGGATCCTGCGAGGTATACCCTGCCCCCTTCGCCGTCAATCTCGATGCCGATGACAAGGACTGGGTGGAACCGGATATCTCTGTAATCTGCGATCCAAATAAGCTGACCGACCGCGGATGCTCCGGAGCCCCAGATCTCATTTTCGAGATTGTCTCTCCGTCCAGCCGCAAAATGGACTACAGCCTGAAGAACATGATCTATTCCCAGGCCGGTGTCCGGGAATACTGGATCGTAGATCCAGCCAAGGAAAAGGTTGTCGTCTACTGCTACGAAAACGACAGTGACCCCTGCCTTTATTCTTTCGATGCTGATGTCCCTGTTGGAATCTATCCGGGACTTACGATCCGGATCCGGGATCTCTTGAATTAAAGTTGCACCGGTGCAACTCTCATAAATAACAAAAACCGCCCCTGCGCCAACAGGAACGGCTTTTGAATAGATTTTCTCTTGCCGGATGCTCCGGAAGATATAAATCAGACTTTGAACACCTGAATTATATCATCTCCGATGCGTCCTGGCAAGGGGCGTATTTTTTATACCCATTTTTAGGTGTTGCGACGTCGCAACAGGAAGGAGCATGATATAATGGCTACTGCGAAAAAGCTACCCTCCGGATCCTGGAGGTGTCTTGTGTACAGTCACACCGAGCGTATATTCGACACGAAATCAGGTACATGGAAGGATAAACGAATTTATGAATCATTTACCAGCGATGACCCATCAAGACGCGGGAAAGCGGATGCTGAGCGTCAGGCCGCCGAATTTCAACAGGATCGTGACACCAATGTCAGCCGGAAACGTCAAAAAAACGGAAACATTTTGCTGAAAGATGCAATGAAGAAGTACGTAGAAGCCATCGGTCCATCGCTCTCAGGTACCACCGTCCAGGGATATTCAAAAGAACAATATGACTCCTATGCTTTCCTGATGGAAAAGAAGCTTAAAGACATCACCACAGAGGACTTACAGAAAGCTGTTGATGACGATACGAAGCGCCCCTCAAAACGTTCAACCAAAACGAAAACACCTATTTCGCCCAAGACTGTTCGAAACACTTACAGCTACATACGAAGTGTTATAAACTATTTTTATCCGAACGATAACTATGATGTAAGGCTGCCTAAGATACCTAAGAAAGTTAAAAACCTTATTCCTGCAAAAACTGTGCTGGAAATCATTAAAGATACGGAAATCGAGCTGCCATGTCTCCTGGCCTGCTGGCTCAGCTACTCTATGTCTGAGATCCGTGGAATCCGTGTTCGAGATATCTCTAACGGGTACATTACCCTGGACCGTGTTATCGTTGACATCGGACAGACTCCAACGGTAAAGGAAAGCGGTAAAGCGGAAGCCCGTCTGCGTAAGCATCACATCCCGAATTATATTCAGGCATTGATCGACAAGAATATCTCTGGGAAGAAACCAGATGATCCTTTGATCACCCTGAGCGGACATGCAATTTACATGCGTTGGGTATCTCTTTTAGAGCAGCATGACCTACCTCACATGACATTCCACGATCTGCGGCACCTTAATGCATCTGTAATGGCAATGCTTCGGATCCCGGATAAATATGCGCAGGAACGCGGCGGATGGTCTTCTGATCGGGTCATGAAAAACGTATACACTCATACATTTTCGGAGGAACGGGAGAAGGTCGATGAGACCATAGACAATTATTTTGACTCGCTTCTGGATGGAAGTGCTTCAGAAAAAGAGAAATCAGCCATTGAGATTATAAATGCACTTCGGGAAGCGGATCCGAACGGCTGGTACAAAGCTCTGCTAAATATGCAACACGAAATGCAACACAAAAACTAAAAAGCCGCGTAAATACGCGGCTTTTGTCGTGGACCTGAGGGGAATCGAACCCATAACCATAGATTCCATGATAGTCCCATAAATAGCGTTTTTCCTTATTTTATGCGGGTTTCACAGGAATTTTACAAACCTATTTCTTACTATTTTTTCTCTCAAAAACGCTCTTTTTCGCAACTATGCAACACGAAATGCAACACAAGAGCTAAAACTAAAGAGGAATCGTCCAATTTATAATGTGCCAGATAAATATGGTCCAGAACTTGACAAAGCTATAATTGCATACATAAACGAACATCCATAAATAAGGGCGGAAATTCCGCCCCTATACTTCAATAGCACCACGGCTATTTGTATGGACAGTAAATGTTCCTTCCAACATCGCACCGTCACTCCCGAATGCGAATATCTCATTCTTGATTGCAAGTATCTTGTTCTTCACCATTACGCCGTTCTCTGAGAGATAATACCATTTTCCGTCTGTCTTTTTCCAGTCATTCTGGATCATTCTTCCCATACCGTCAAACCAGTAATATTTTCCACCGATATTACGCCATGCGTTCGTAACTGCCTTGTTTTTCTCATAAAACTTCCAGGATCCGCTCTCCTGCTGCCAACCTTCTTTTGCTGCAGTTACTATTGGTGTTAAGAAAAGAGCCTGCTCTTCCTCTCTCCGTCGAGTGAGTCCAGCCAATACCTGGCCACCTGAACGATTGTATTCTGGGATCTTATCCGCAATTTCCGAACGAGTACGGGATCCCTTTGCAGTCAGTTTATCAATACTGCCGATATTATAAGCAAAGCTCACTAAGGCATCAAACTCATTCTGATTCCATTTGTAAATGCTATTATACTTCTCGACTTCTAGTCCATACTTTTTATCAATGGATTCCCGAAACCAGGTTTCCGCAGTTTCCTTACTGATCTGCAATCCCTGACGGATCGCCGTACCCGTAATTGTTTTATCGGCAGACGTGGTTCCGTACCCGATCGTCCACACTCCCTTACTGTCCTTATAAGCCTTCAGCTGGCATCCCTCGTATTTTTTTATCAAGCTTAAACCATTATCTGATATTTTCATTAACCTGTCCTCCAAAAATAAGGGCGGATCTCTCCGCCCCTGTTGCGACGTCGCAACGGTCATATCCCGGACCGTGACGGGAGATAGATGGATCACCTCCTTCTAATCTTCTTTTCCTGACTGTTTTAATAACTGATTCACATAAGTCGAAAGTCCGGCCACGAGAATCCCCTGAGTGATTGCGGTAAACACTGCCAGCGCAACATCCTGACCACTGGCACACACACAAGAAGCAAATACATAGATGGCACAAATCGCAATACCAATTCCACCGTTGATCAACGGAATATATTTATCCTTCACAGTTTCGCTCTGCTTTAACCATGCTCCAACAAAATATAATACAACTGCAACTACCAACAATTCCGGTTTTACATAATCTTTAATCTGCATACATTAATTCTCCTTCTGATTTTCCAGATCTGCAATCCGATGATTCGCAACCTTAATCTGCTCTTCCATGACCGCCTGCGTCTCCTCTAATTTATATGTACGCTCAATCACGGTGTTATGCTTATCTACTTTTTTCTCGAGCTGCTCTAAGCGATATGCAGTCAGCTTGGCTGATGCAACAACACCAGCTAAACTGCCAAGGCTACTGCCTGCTAAGCCTACCAGAGCAACTATAACTTCTGTCTGCACCCTATTCCTCCTCTATATTAGTCTATAGTGTGGCCGTTCCTCCCCGAACTTTCGGTACCGGATCCAATCATCCAGAACAATCCCGACCAGTGCCACTGGCAGCCACAGCACAAAGTACTGCGGACAGATCTGCCCCAAGAGGTTGCCCGGAAGCCCGCCGTAGTCCCAGACTCCCCAGCCGAGCCACAGATTGACGATGCAGCCGGTCAGGAACTCTAATGTTGTGATTCCGACCGCACCGATGAGGACCTGCATCCAAAGCGGCATCTTCCAGGGCAACGCTTCATTGATCAGTCCCAAGAATACAAAACAGAGCCCGCCAAGGAAGAACATGGTCCAATGACTGTATCCTCTCCAAATCAACTCGATCAGTATGTAGAGCAGCCCGCCGGTGCCAAATAAGAATAAGTATTTATCTAACAGCTTCTGATTCATCCGTACCACCTACGCTTTCTTTTGCTTTAAGATATGCTTTGAGGACATCTGACTGGTATGTTTCCGGGACATCTGCACCATAATAGATCTGCTGGATCTCATCCACTGTCTCGCATCCTGCGATCCACATGTTTACGGCATTGCAATAGGTCGTGTGGTAAGATACGTAAGCCATAGCTGTTGATGTAATAATCTGCATATCCTTCGCACTGTAGTATCGGCACGGCTGTCCGTCCGCGTGATACTCAAGTTCGGTGACACCTGCTGTAAGCTGCACCTGCTTGCCGAAAAGATTAAGCTGATCATGTTCCGTAAGTGAAAAATGCTCCGCGGATCCATCCGAAAGCTCAATATCGACTCCTGAATAGATAGTCTGTTCACATGCCTGGCTGATCTCCTGCTTCTTGGCAGCTTTATATTCTTCCAGAGTTTCCGGCGTTTTCGTGTCCGGAATATTCTCATCCACCTTTTCCGTAATCCTGTTAAGTTCTTCCTTGATTTTTGTCAGATCCGTCTTATTTTCCCCCGAGAGTATAGCTTTCGGATTTTTCGGATCAGACAAATCGATGCTTACCACACTTTCACTTTCCGGGATATCCACAAACATATATGGGATGCCCTGTGGCACCTCTGTTTCCCCGAAATAGACTGCTAATACTTTTCCTGTTAAATCGTAGATTACTAATGCTGTATTCATTATATGTACCTCTTTCCAATATCCTTATTTTTTTAGCAATAGAACACTAAGTCCTCTTGCATTTGACGAAACTCTAATAATGTCATTCGCCGCACATGTTATTGTCATATCAATATCTGCCCAGTCTACTCCACTTTGTAAGGCTTTACTGTTCTGTTTTACTGTTGTTGAAACATATCCGCTATATGTTGATGCACATATCTGAAGAAAATATGTTCCTGCAGTCAAAATTTTAAATCCATCTGTTCCGTTTGCACTTATTCCATTTGCAGACATCGCATACGCAGATCGTGAGGTAAGTGATGATTGAGAATGAAAATACGTTGCCCATATCGATGCTGAGGATCCCATCCCTACTGCATTCACCGCCACATACCCATTCCCATCATGATATCCCGCCGGGATTTTCCACGTCTGCTGTGCAGTCGATGGCGTAATCGTTTTTCGGTTTGTGTTTCCCGTATAGTTCGCCATGTTCCCAGATACCCTGCCGCCATTTACCCATCCTTCATATCCAGAACGAACCGCTCCGGCTGAAATCGCTGTCTTTCCGCTCTGCACTCCCGTCTGCGATGCCAGGCTGTTCGCCGTCACTTTCCCGGATCCGTTATGGTATCCGGCCGGGATCGTATAGGAACCGCCACAGTTTAAACTTGCTGTCTTCGCCCCCTGGTTTGCCATGGTACCCGTGACCTTGCTACCATTCACATAAGCAGTCTTACCTGACAGAATATCACCAGCACCAGCATTCGCCGATGTCTGCGATGTAAGAGACTTCGCCGTCACCTTTCCAGATCCATTATGGTATCCCTCTGGGATCGTGTATGACTCCCCACAAGCAAGTTCTGCGGTCTTCGCTCCCTGATCCGGCATCGTGCCCTCTACGATCTCATCATCCGAATCGCTTGTTATAGCAGTTTTTCCCCGTAAGATATTCTTTCTGGCAGCCGTGACATCATCCGAAGATGTTCCCCCTCCTCCACCGATCGGGATCAATACCTCGCTCATGTTCCGCTCACTCCTTTCAGCCGGATCTTAAACTCTGCTGTCGGTTTCTTCAGGCGGCAGATCAGAGTCAGTTTTCCGTCTGCGCTGATTTCGGCCGCGTTGATCATCGCCGCCATCTTGGTCCAGGTCTTGACATCTGCAGCACTGGTATCTGCCGTAACTGCCGACCAGAGCTCCGCCGGATCTCCAACCTTAATGTCGGGAACGGAGATTATCTGTGTATACGGCGCTGTTTCGCCGGTCCAGATGGTGGGGACAGTCACGATGACACCACCTGTAATCTGACCCAACTTTTTTTCTATCTTTTCTGCAGCCCCATCGATAATATCCATGTTACTGTTGATATCTGCAACGTCTATATATTCATTCGTACCCGGCTTTAATAGATTCAGATATGTTGTTTTATCCATTAAGTTTCACCTCCCGCAGCTGTCCCCATGTATACGCAATCGCCTGTCCCCATGTGATTTTCTTTGCATCAGCCCATGTATTGTAGATGTATTCATATTCCACAGCCAAATGTGCCGGCTTTATCTCCTCAATCGTCTGTTTCAACCCTGACATATTTTTCGGAATTCCAAGCGTTCCAATAAATCGGATGATGAAGCAACTTTTTGCATTATCTTCAATAACTTCCACTTCTCCATCGGAATATGTGCGTGAAACATCCTTGATCATGCTTTTCGTAGTTGTGCCCGCCCCTGCAATCTTGGCAAGAATCTGTTCTTCCCGAAAAGAGTCTGGTTTTGTAACATCTGTCTGAATTCCAAAAATTTGTTCATATCGTTCGAGTAAAAGTGATGTATATGCCGGAAAGAATTCCCTCATTAGGAGAGAAAGTTCTTTTTCGATAGCATCTGTTTTTTCAGAAAGAATGTCCTGAAGCTCCTGCATAGTCCGGTTTTCATCGTAATAGTCTGGTAATAGTTCAATCAGCTTCAATCGTGTTTGCCTCCCCCATAGATATTGTCCCTACAACCGGAATTTGTTTTTCACCGATAATTAAATTTCCAGTGCTGTCATTTAATGTATAGGTATCTAAATCTGCCACTCCGGGAACATCCAGCAAAACACTTCCGAGTCGCGCATAACTGACTCTGTATGATGAAAACGCAAGTTCCTGTAAAAATTCTGTAAGCCTGATCGTAAAAGCATTTTTCACGGAATCCATTGTCTGGGTCCCATCCAGACGTATTGTTGCTGCTACATTGATCTGCAGTTCTTCCGGACTGTTTACCGTAACCGTTGCTCCAATTGGACGGACTGTTTCCAAATATTCTGCTACTTTCTCCGGAAGACCACTGGAAACTTTTTTATCGGAATCAATCACCAGCACTTCAACCGTTCCTGGACCATATGCGAGAGGTGTCACCTTTGCATCTCCTACTCCAGATACTTCCAATGCCCACTGTCGATACTGATATGCATTTCCAGAAGTAGCGGGTCTTCTGACTTTTTCATAAAATCGATTTCTTAATGCCTCATCCATCTCTTCATCTGCTCCATCTGTAATAATGTCTGTCAGTTCTGCAGTCACGCCAGAAACCGCCGAGAGCGGCTCTAAGGAGCCGGAATACGTATTCCCGATCTTTCCAGGAGTTTCGCATTCGGCTTCATACGAATTTTCTTCGACCTGCCCGGTTATCCGGTATACCACATCGCTGATCATCCATCTGGTCCCGATTGCAATGTCTCCCGAGGTTGTAACTTTTCTGATTGCAGCACTGGCCGCCTTACGATTGATACCGTATCCATTTACAGCACGGTCCAGATATTCACCTACCGCTGTATCACAAAATACAAGGTCAATGAAATTGTTTAACTGAAAATACTGGTCTGCCAGAAAATACGCCGCCGGAGCAAGTGCGTCATAGATCACGCTGCCTTCTCTCTTATCCACGTCCTCTGTCACCCGATCCAGCATCTCCTGGAGAATATTTTCATATGTTCTATCCTCATACACTTACCGACACCTCCTCTCTGATCTGCCCGAATATACTGCTCACCTGAAACGAACACGTACAGGTGATGCCTCTGAATTCAAAAACAAATCCATCCACCGAAAGGATCCGATCATCCTCTGCAAGAGTTTCCCGGATCATGCGCTGCATCTCTGCCCGGATGTATCCCTGATCCTTTCCGATCAGGTCTCTCCAGTTGACACCATAGCGGAAGCTGTATATCGGATATTCAAACTGCTGAGTTCCTATCCGCTTCCTGATCGACTGGCCAAGAGCTTCCAGATCAGCCACCTTTCCCCGAATCTGCGTTTCAGAATCAAAATAGCTCTGATTGGAAAATGTCTCTTTTTGAATCTTCATATCCGTGGTTAATGCCATTATTTCAGCGCCTCCTCTTTGATCTCATCCTTGAAAGCCTCCTGTCGGCCGATGATCTCAAGGATATAGAACTCATCCCATCCGGTTCCTGCAAGCAGCCGGACTTTATCTCCGCTTTTTACCCTCATTTTCAAGTTTCCAGAGAGCTGATCATTCGGAATCGTAAATCTTTCATTCACCTGCACTCCGGATCCCTGATATGTGCCAACAAGGATCGCCGACAGTTTTACTGAATTCAAATAATCCCGAAATATCCTCTTTAATTTTTCACTGATCATGTCGCAATCACCTCCAGCTCCATCGTATGTGTCGGCAGATACTTATGTGTGACTGCTTTCACGATGACGCGCCGGTCAAGTCCGATATCCGCCACACTCCCATAAATACTGCATCCAGCGCGGACCGAGTGGTCCCCGATGCAGGACAGCTTAATCGTTTCCTTTTCATGATTGTACAACCGCAGGAGATTCTTTGTTTTTTCCTGAAGCTTGGCAGCATCCGCACTTTTATCTGAAACATGCTCATAATATTGCATATTTCCGTACCGGTTCACAGCATTCTGGTCAAATGACTGCACTGTCTGTGCTTTTCCGCTCTTTTCATCCATCCATGAGATCTTCACAATATTATAAAAATCATCATCGATCGTTTTCTCCCAGCTGTACCCATATGCCAGGGATTCATCGCCAAGCACAAGTGGAAGCTGCAAATCTCGAAGATCATCGATCCGGATTTCACCATAGATATCTACCAGCCGATACCAGGTTCCCTGTGGATCAGCTTCTGTTTTCGTGTTGACCAAAGTATCTCCGATCAGACCATAAATCACATCGATCCAGGTATCCTGATACTTCACTTTACTCTTTGGAACCTTATATGAAACTGATCCCGGCATCTTCCCAGCCTTCATATTCATACGTCGGCACATCGCCTGCGTGATGGTAACAACGGTATCTTTTCCACCTTCAAGCGGAATGATATCTTTTGACTTTCCCCGTCGAAGCTGATCATACGCTTTCACTTTGACCTTGCGATCCTCTCCCATGCTTACTTTAAAAACTTCGCCGAAAAAAATGCCATCCGCCTCACTGGTATTTGTGAGGCGGACGACATCACCGTTTTTTATCATCAGTTCTCCATCATACAGGTATGTAAATTCCAGAACCGAAGCCCCGTTATTCAATTCATCTTTCCAGCTGATCTCGGAGCACATCTCTGAAATTTCATAGATCACTTTGTCATTTTCCACACATAACTGCATACCTGCCTCCTTAGGTCGGGATCGTAAAAACCTGTCCCGGATAGATCAGGTTCGGATTTTTGATCTTACCTGAATTTGCACTGAAGATCTTCGTGTACTGCGCTCCGTTCCCATAGAACTGCTTCGCGATCTTCCACAGAGTGTCGCCAGAAACAACTGTATACGTCTTTCCGGTTTCGACCGCCGGATTCGCCGGCTGAGGCACCTGAGGCTGTGCAACGGCTTCTGTGGCTTTCACAACAGCGCGGTATTTCTTCTGTGGCTCCCGATACTGTAGGAAAGAAAGGGAAAGATATTTATCCCCTTCCTCTCCCGATTTCTCTGCAACCGTACAGGATTCCACCAGGACTTCTGTCGACTCATCGTCTGTCATCCCGTTGGAATAGATCAGCCGGACCGGTTCCTTTTTCTTCTGAGCATTGGTCAGCATGGAAAGATACCAATCCGGATCTGCCCGACCGCCAGGCTCCATATAGTGCATCTCCTGATGCGGCAGCTCGCATTCAAAGCTATACTCATGCAGTGCCTGATAAGAAGGCACGCTGACCTGTCCGCTTCCCAGTACCTGATACTTTTCAACATTCAGTTTCTGCGTTTTCTTGATCTCTTCCGGATTGACCGGAAGTTTGTAGTTCTTTCCTCTGTATTTGATATACACGCTGTAACTCATTCGTAAATCCCCTCCGGTTCTGTTTCCAGCTCATCCTGAAGGATCTGAGCCACGACCGGCCCGATCTTTTCATAGTCGACCTCTTTATTGATATCTCCCGTGAAAGTAATCGCAATGTTCGGAGCAAGCGTATTCTGTGCGATCCTGGCCACATAATCGCGTTCTGCGAGATCTTTCAGATAACTGATATCTTCATCTTCCAGGGATGTCTTAACGCTGCCATTCTTTCCCGTGCCTTTTACAACCACAGGGTCTCCGATTGTTCCGAGATTAAGGCCACCGCTTCCACCGCTGACCAGATTTGATACTTTGCCAGCCAGTGCAGACCCTTTTGCATATCCTTTTCCTGCTGCCTCACTATAATCCATCAGCTTAGGCTGTTTAACATACTCCTTCCAGCCACTTTCATCTTTAATGGTTTTTGACTTTGCTTCAAGCCCATTTTTCAGACCTTCAAGTCCAGAAGTAATATCAACTGTTGCTCCCGGAATTTTATTGATAATGTTCTCTATTGCCCTAGCCATATTTAACACATAGCCAATGCAGGTATTTGCCATGTCTAAGAACAGGATCTTTACCGCCGCAACAGGACTATGAAAAACATTTCCAATAAAATTCGCAAGCATAGCGAAACCATTATAAACAGGAAAGATAAAATGGTTATAAATTCCAGCTCCGAGAACATACACTGCTGCACCAATAATCCCCGTCGCGCTCACAGAAGCTCCCGTCAGTTTATTAAACGCTGCCACTCCAGCATACAGCGCCGCAACCAGTCCGATGATGCCGATAACCACAAGTCCCACCGGATTCATGGTGCAGATCGCATTCCACGCGGCTCCAGCCTTATTCAGTACCCATTGCGCGGCAGCCGCCCCGTAAGTCGCCACCGCATAGACCCCAAAGCCTGCGGCGATTCCCAGCACAATCGGTCCAATGACATCCATATTATTGGCCATCCAGCTGATACCGGTCAGAACCGGCGCTGAAACTCTCTGGATCGTATTCATCGCGATCGTCCATACTTGCGACCAGGTAAGTGGAGTAGAACCAAATTTAGCGTCAATCTCATCCATCGCTGCCAGCTGCGCATTCTTAACAATTTCCGCCGACAGCATGCCTTTTTCTGCATAGGACTTGATCGAACCTTCGGCCCATCCCATATATTTCTCGATGTTTCGCGCGATACTCGGCGCCGCTTCCAGAACAGAATTCAGCTCATCGCCGCGCAGGGCTCCGGATCCCATCGCCTGGGTTAACTGGGTCATGGCTCCGGCCGCCGCCTCCGCAGATACTCCGCCGATTGCAAACTGTTTATTGATCGACTCCACAAAGCCGATCAGCTCGTCCTGGTTCTTAAAGGCACTGGCAGCATTCAGCCCAAGGCTTGAGATGCCCTGTGCCGTACTCTCATAAGAAGCCCGGGATCTCTGCGCAGAAGCATATACTTTATCCTGGAATGCAGGATCGATCGTATTCCCGACGGAATCTGTATTTGCAAGTTTCAGCCTGGCATTTGCGCTGGCATAAGCGTCTGAGGCACTCATCAGCCTGCGCCCCACATCCATCGCTGTTTTCGCAGCAAAGACTCCAGCCATTGCCCCTGCTACCCGGTCCGCAACGGTTTTCGTCTTTTTTATCTCTTCGCCGAGACCTTTTACCTTTTCCTTCGCTTTTTCAGCTCCGTCAGCGGTCTCTTTGAATCCCTTTCCTGCACCTGATCCGGATTTGCCCGCCTTATCCAACGACGTTTTGACTTTATCGGCGGCGGTGCTGGCTCCTTCGATCGACTTTCCGGCTTTATCGGCGCTCTGAATGATCTTCGTTATTTTTTGCGAAAACCGGTCTGTCAGTTCAAAGGTTGCTCTTAAACCTGCCATTCTGTTTCTTCACCTCCTGCCATTTTTGCTATCTTATGTGCTTCTGCGATGCAAGCCGAAGCTCAATGCTGGCAAAAATAAAAGCCTTCTCCCGGATCGACATCTTTGCGAGCTGATCCGGGAGTATGTGCAGTTTATGTAAGGCATAATGAGCCATCACAAACTCCGGATCATTATGCCTTATCCGTTTTTTACTTCTTCCTCCAGTTCAGCAAAATCAGCCACACCGGCAAGTTCCTGGACAGCGTCAGTAAGAAGGCTATACTCGTTTGCATAGAGCATCTTTCTTAAAAGGGATGCCTCTCCGATCACTCCATACGCTTTCTGTAGATCTGCGTTCTTCAGATCAGGGAACACAACGGCCGCCGCGGTTGTCTCACTCACATATTTCACACGGTCAAAGATCGAATTCCCTTTCTTATCCGTCTTGATGCATGCCTTCTGGATCACATCACAGGTCTCCTGTGTCAGCGGACGGATCACAAAAGCCATCGGAGTCCCATCCTTCGATTTAAAACGCGGAGATACCAGAACCTCCTTTTCCGGAGTGATCTCCGGATGTAAAAAACCATATAAATCCATTTCTTTCATATCTGCCATGCTTTATTTCCTCCTCTAACGATAGTTTTCCGGTAACTGGAACGCTTCCAGACAATCGCAGTCATCAAATGTGAAATCGGAATCAAAGGTGATCGGGTCCTCGCTGTCATCCTCCATATATGCCACTGGGATCGTTTTTAAGATCACATGGAACAGGGAAACCGTCTGCCTGCCAACTGTAGACTGTGGATCCTCATTCATGAACTGCAGCGTCGTCGCTGGATATTTCCCGTTTTTCTTGTAGGAAAGGAACTCCTTTAACGATTCTGAATTCATGAAGTAAAAGGTTCCGGATCCTTCACCGGTTGCCCCAACAACCTTATGCTGCTTCATTCTGTGACCCAGGAGTTTCTTTTCCGATACGCTGAGCGTCACATGAGCATCAATCTTTGAGATTTCAAACATGGGACGGTTCTGCCCGCTTCTGGTCACATACCCCTTTCCTTCAGAACCGGAAAGGGTATCATCAAGCTGTGTATAATTTGCCATCAATTTTTCCTCCTTACGTCAGATTTACAGTGATGTAGGCAATTTCCATGCTGCCAACAAGCTGTACTGCCGCATCTACCACGACTGCATTGATCGCGGTTCCTGCTTCCACAGTTACATTGTCAGCTTCAAAGTTCTGGATTGCTCCCCGCCGCTCCAGATCTGCGAAATATTCCACCAGAGCGCTCTTAAAAATAGCGCGGCCATCCGCATTGTTGTTGTATTTACCTTTAATACTCGAATCCCAGACATTTCCAATATCCTCGCGGATCCCACAAGCAGTCCGGACGGACCGGTTCTGTTTCATAATGTCTCCGAGGGTCTGTGTGGTGCTCGTAAGGGAATTGACATCTGCGACGATCGTGACGTTCTGGGACTTGTCCACATCAAGGATCAGCTTTCCGGCCTTGATCGCCGTCTCCTTTTCCGACTTTGTCATTCTCGGTGACACATCGATTGCTCCAACAAACTTTCTTGCCGTATTCGATTCCGTGATCTTGGCTCCTGCAGTCACACCGCCGATCCACGCTCCGGTCTCTGCGGCCGTCAACGTCGAACCGCCGGATAAGGTAACTCCCTGTGTGTTGTTGATCACATACTGGCTGTCTGCAACATAGTCAGTCAATACGGCTGTCACGTTCTTTCCTTCATCTTCCTGCATGGATTTGATCCAGGTCGCGATCGTCTGCTGCGCCGTAGACGCGGCTGTGGAAGATTTTGTGTATGGATAAACCAGAACATTAAAATCCTCTGTCTTTAATGCCGCAAGCATGTTTTCGACATCCGTATCTGTATGGGTGGACGGCAGCTTATAAAGGAGCACCGTTTTAGCTCCCAAAAGCGCCAGGTTTACGAGTTTCTTATCTTCTGCCGTAGCCTGCTCCGGATAATTCGCTTCCGTTGCAGTGATCCGATAGATCTTTCCATCCTCGCCAACAGACAGTTCCTGTGCAAGCACCAGCGTTCCCCGATCACCGGCCATAATACTTAATGGCGTATTGGTCACAAGATTGATATACGCCGCCGGAATGACCTTATTCTGGCTTTCCCATGTTCCTGCCATTATCGTTCCTCCGTTTCTACATTCGTATTGATTTCCTCCATCTTCGGCTCTTCCTTCTCTTCTGCCTCGGTATAGATAACCGTAAACATCAGGTGAAGGACATCGTCCGTGATGGATGCAGTTTTGCTTTTTACATAAAATTTCATTCCATCAGAGGCGATCACATCAAAATGCCGAAGCATTTCCTGTTTTGCCGTTTCGCATTTCTTCCGGTAGTCCTTTGCATCTCCATCCGGAAAATACTGGACATCCATGCTGTGTGTGATCCGCTGCCGGTCTCCAAGCCGTCTCACCGCTGCTGTCTCGATCGTGAAGATCAGGACGGACGGCTCTTCGAAGTTCTGTGGAATGTTGTCCCGGTAGATCTTCCGGATTTCCGGCAGGGCCTGCCGGCACTCGGATGCGATCGCTTTATATAACGCCCCCGCTATATTACTCATCGTACTTCCTCCTGATCCGTTCGATTTCCGCCTTAAACAGTTCCATCAGCCGCCGGTCTATGTAGGTGATCCCTTTTTCCAAAACGTAGGTTCCTTTGACAAAGCCTTTCGTCGGTCCACCCTTCTTATTGGTAATCCGGTGTCCGTAGTTCCAGTACGTCGCATACTCGGTATGATTTACCACAACCTTTTTGATACCGGATGCTGTTTTGACCGCCGGAGCGCTTCTCCAGCTTTTTCGAAGTGTTCCACCTACGATTGTTGTTCCGGTATTAAACGAAACTGTTTTTCCAGCCTGTGGACCTCTCTTTACCGTAAATGTAACAGGATTCGGATGCTGTCCGACCGGGGTCTCCTGCTTAATTTTCCGTATTCCCTCATTCACAGCCTGATTCAGGATCTTCTTATCGATCTCAGAAATCTCCCCAAGTTCCGCCTCCAGCTCTTTTCTGAACTGGTCGATCGCAGCCGCATTCCTTCTGTAATTGGAACTGCTCATACCGTCTCATCTCTCTCAGCCCGGCACTGATACTGAAAGCTATAAGGGTGTACTTCTCCGATCCGGAGCACGATGCTCTGTCCGGAGCGCAGCGTTACCACTGCCTTATCACCTTCCCGAATGTCCGTGCCAAGACCACAAAAGAGCTGATTTGCAGTCTGAACAGCCGGGACAGGGGATCCTGCTGTGCTTTGCCCGGAAAGGCTATACCGGCATTTCACCCCGGAAGCAACGAGCGATTCCCCGGCGGAATCAAATCCCGCCGGATCCTTGGTATCCTCATAACGGTAGAGATCCATCACCGCATCATACATTCGTTCATAAGGATTAAACATAGCCTCTCAACCTCCTGTGGCGCCTCAGCGATGCCTTTTCTGCATCCGACAGGCCATAAATGGCTTCCCGACTGTTTGCCCCGTCTGTCACGTATGTGATGCTGCCATCTCCTTCTTTAATGCTTGCGATATCCTGCTGGTATCCGCTCCCGTTTGCTTCTTCATAATCCATGATCCCTTTGACTTTCTTCCGGACCACCGGTTCCAGGATCTCCGGGATGCATCCAGGATCCAGATTGCAAAAGTCGCAAATGCTGAAGATGACGTCAGAGATGTCAGGATCTCTTGTGCCATCCTCGATCTTCAGATTCTGTTTTACAAGTTCTGACATCTCTGCCGCTGTCATTGGACCACTCCTCCTATCCCAGCTTGTGCTTGAATGCAACCATGCGGATCTGCTTCGGCTCATAGACCGGCTTCCAGTTTTTCGGATTTGCCACCTCAGTTCTGGACGGTCCCTCCGTCTTCGCCACTTCTGCATTCTGCCATGCCACTCCTCTCGGGTGCAGGATCATGGTCTTACGGTTGATCAGGTAATCGATACCGGAGCCTTTGCGTTTTGCACGATCGGTCTCTGTCGGAACAAAGCCGACCGGATTTCCGTTTCCAAGAGCAACCGCACCATCTCCGAACAGATAAGTCGTGTACACATCACTAGATACCGGACAGCCATCATCCACGATGACACGCTTACCCTGATACAGGCCGAATGCGACATCATTGGACGGCTGCACCGTTTCGATCAGGTTCTGTTTCTTGAGATATGCCTCAGTTGCAGAGTGCATACAGATACCAGTCAGCTGTGCCTTCGCATCACCGAGTCTCTGTTCTGCATCGATGAAAGCAGCTCCGGACCAATTTGCTTTCGCTCCGCTTAAGGTAGAAATGTCCAGAATGTTGGATGCAAGTCTTACCTCACTATCCGGTACCGTGCCAAACACACCGTTTAACATGGCGATCAGTTCCTTCTGCATATCGCGTTCCCAGAAACGTGCAACCAGGTCCCCAATTGCCTTCATCGGATCCGCGCCGGCTAACGCTGCCGCCAGGTCTGTTGCAGACCACATTTTTGCTCTGCGGATGATCACAGCCACATCTTTATTGGATGTGATCTTGTTATCCGCGAGATCTGCACCTTCAATGACCTGCTCGGACTCGCCGGTCAGATCCTCGAAGAACGGCATGTTGACGGTCGGGGCCGCCTGGGATGCCAGTGTATCGAATTCCGTATTATTCACGATAATGCCACTCTGCACCAGAGCGGAGAGTTCCATGGTACGGTCTAATGTATACGGATTAAAAAGTTCCGGAACGATAACGTCCTGTAAAGTTGTTCCTGCCATTTAAAATTCCTCTCTTTCTATCAAATCTTTACTCCTGCAGCCGCTGCCAGCTGTCTGGCCTGCTCCGGGTTCTGTTTGAGCAGTCTTCCCTGCTCTGTCAGGTTATAGGTCTCTTTCGCAAACGGGTTATTCGCCGGCGGGTTTCCACCGCTTGACGGGTTATATCCGCCTGCTGCCTTGAAAAGATGCGGAGACGCCTCTCTCATCGGTTTCAGGACATCATCCAGACCGATCACCTTACCTTCTTTGTCGAAGGTAAATTTATCAAGCCCGCCCTGTTTGTAGATGATATAATCTGCATCCATAGCGCCGGCCTCTTTCAGTTTGTTCTTCAGAGCATATTCCTTTTTGGTGTTTTCCGCCGCTGTTTTGAGGCCTGCAACTTCTGCCTCGTAGTCCTTGACTTTCTTCTGAAGATCTTCATTGTCTGCGTTGTTCTTTTTCAGATCCTTGATCGTGTCATTGGCTGTGCTCAGCTCTTTCACCTTGTCATTGTAGTCCTGCTTCGGTACTGCATGCTTCGGGAACTCAGCGTTGATCAGCTTCATCGTGCCGTCAACATCTAGCTTTCCGTCCGTGATCACTGCCTTTTCCAAAATTGCTTTTAACCATTCCATCGTTTCTACCTCCATAGATTTTTATTCCCGCTCTCCGGGTTTGGGGATCGGCCGGCTATACTCCCGGCAGAGTAGCGCCCAGTTTTGTGCCTTATGGCAGGGCATAAAAATAACACGCCTTTTAAGCGTGTCTAAACCTCTACTGTTGATTCTGTAAAACCAATGATTGTACCCTTTCGGACCGCTCCTTTGGTTCCATCTTCAAAGACAAACTCAATAAAGTCCTGATCTTTTACAAAATCCTCTCTCATAATGATTTCCATTGCTGCATAGCTGAGCTTTACGCCGTAGAAGGATGCTCCGGTACAAAAAATATCAATCATACCGTCCCTTCTCTTTCCCGCATAATGAGCAGCGCATCACATATCCGCCATACGGACCGGAATCCCTGCTCCAATGCTTGCGGTAGTGATGGCTGCACTGATGCTGTCTGATCCATCTGATCCACTTGAAAAATCCTATTATAATCACCTCCCTGTTTGTTGCGACGTCGCAACAGATTTATTTAATTTCAACATCTGGAATCAGCCTTTCAGGATAAAATACCAGTTCATAATGATACTTGTCCGTTCCTTTCGGCTCCGTCTGCTCCATTACATAGCAGGTCCAGTCATTCAGATAAATATAATCCTTATAATACTGGTCCGCTCCTGTTTTGATCGTTACTACTAATTCATTTGAGCTGTTATTACTAAGTGCCATATACCCTTCTGCCTGAAGCATAATCGTGTCTGTTCTCGCATTTGTAACCGTAATTCTGCGATACACATTAAATTCATTCGCATCTTTTGATAAATTGTGGTTCACTGTAGATGCCGTTGAACAGCCGGACATACAACTTGCTACACTCGCTGCCATAAAAAATGCTGCTATTTTCTTCCTCATTGTCTTTTCTCCTTAAAAATGGGTATAAAAATACCACCAGCCTATTGACCGGTGGTTGATTTCATTATCTTCCAATGCGTTGTTTTCCCTGACCTGGCGGAGTTTTGTAAACCTCTTCTATAAGACCATGTTCAATATCTCCGCCAATATATCCTTTTCCATACAGCATATTCAAATGTTCCAACACTTCCCTATCTCTGACAACGCTTCGGAATTTTTCTCTCTGCGGTTCATATTCTTCGTATGTTTTTATTTGCAGAAGTTCCTCTTTCAAACTCATTTTATTATCCTTTCAAATACAACATTAATCCTTTCCATAAAATCTATCACTTCTCTTTTTTATGAACTCTGTCCATTCATCCCTCTGCTCCTGTGGAACACGCTGCCAATATGATTCGCGAATAAACGAACATTGGTTTATATCTGTTGGAATAAATGTTTTTTTCATCGGTGGTTCAACAGCATGACATAATTTCGGATCTTTATCTTTTAAATGACATTGTCCTCAAATAAACTGCAACCTATGATTATCCCAGGAATACTCACTCATTTGATATCACCTCACACTGCAAATAATGTTTACTCTGGCTTCTTTTTTATCCTCGAATAATATCTTTCGCTTCTTTCCCGTATATCTTCCTTAAATCCCTCTTTCTGTTCCTCCGGTATTCGCTGCCAATATGATTCGCGAATAAAGAAACAATCACTTGTGGACTCTGGCATAAATGTTTTTTCTATCGGTGGTTCAACACCATGACATAATTTAGGATCTTTATCTTTCAAATGGCATTGTCCACAAATTAACTGCAACTTAGGATTATCCCAGGAATACTCACTCATTTGATATCACCTCACACCATACTTTTAAATCCTTATCTTCTGGAATACGCGGATTTACTCTGTATTCTGCCTTAATTATCCTATAAGAATACCCTCTTTGCAAGAGGAATTCTTTTTCTTCCTCGTTAAAAGCTTCGTGCGCGATATACGCCCCATGTGTCCCTTTGGGAACCCTTATAAACAATTCAGCATTGCCTTTGCCAGCGCCGCTAAAACCGCCTTCTTTCATTGGCGAAGTGGCGGTAAATCCTTTATCCGAAAACTTCTGTCCTACTAAAACACTCGGATCCTTTTTCCAGTCACCAGTCATTTTTTCAAAAATCTCTCTTGTTCTGGTTCCTCGCTTCACAATGATCTCTTTTTGTGTCGTGACCTTGCCAAGCACCGCCTCAATGTCCTTTGCCGCCTTTTTGGAAATAGGATCAACATTGATTCCGTATCTTAGATAGCGATTGATATTTACATAAGATCCACCGCTCCATGTGCGCAAGGCTCCAAGCTCTGTATCTGTTGCAGTTTCCAGCAACTGATTAACAAACGGTTTCATTGTCGTTTCCGACTGCATTTTCAAAATAGATTCCCAGTTATCGGCACTCTTCGACATTTCAGATAAGAGTTCCTTTTCCGTTTTGCCCGATATCTTCTGCAATTCGCTCCATCTGGTCATATCTTCAGCAGTGCCAGTGAACATGATGTTGGTCAGATTGCCATACTTTTTCAAAAGTTCTATCTGACCATTCGCCGCCTCTTCCTGCGGTGTTACAACCGGCTGAAGACCTGCATTTAAATATTTCTTCTTCCATTCCTCATACGTCATACTCTCCGGCACTTCGATGTTGTTGCCATCTTTATCCCTGGCGGCCCGCTTCATTCCCTCTGTCGGGGTATCCGGATAATACGGCACATCCGTACACCTGCAAAACGGATGAAACGGCGGCTTATTCTTCCCCGTCACCGCCTCCGATACCGGATAGATCTTTCCGTCCAGCCTTCCGCAGATCCCGCATGTCTTACTGTCCAGCGCCGCCAGGATCTGATATTGCTCCACACCATCCTCTTTATACCCGGCATGAGTTGCCTCGCTGACCACGTAAGAATACTCCGTATGAAGAAGCCGGTACGCGTCGTACTTTTTCGCATTCAGCTTCTTTGCAAAGTCGTCTGCCAGGTTATGCGGCGGAGTTCCCTGGACCAACATCGTGGTCAGTGATTCCATGATCTGGCTCTGTAGGTGATCCTTCTGCTTCCAGAGCCGTTCCGAGAAGTTTGCCCCGTTGAATGGATACTTTAGTAGCGTTTCTATCGTTCGAGGTTCGACATGGGCGAATTCTTCATGGAAGCCATGGTATTGATCAATGTTGTACCATGTTCGGTAATAGGTGTCCCCATATACCTCCTCCATCGTTTTTTCTGCCTCGGCCTGATAGTCAATGGCATATAACTGTCGCAGAATGGCGTCAACCTGCGCTTCCAAAGCCTGGTATCTGGTCATCCTAGCTTTAATGGACATGTTGTTGACATCCTGGTTGACTTTTCCGATGTTCTTCATCGCCAGCTCGATAAAGTCCTTCAATTCCCCGATTTCCGCCTTATCCAGCCGTTTCTGAGCTTCTGCGTATGTCAGGCTGTTCTCCTGTGCATATTCCCAGTAAAAGCTCTCCACGGTCTTCTGAAGCTCCCGCTTCGCCTGATTAAATGCTTTCTCCAGCCGCATGAAATACTGATTTACCTGCATCTCTCCGGCCTTGTATGCTTCTTCCTGGCGTTTCTCCCAGTAGGACATCACGCATCACCGCCTTCATCACCCGATGCACCTTCTTTCGGGAACATGTCCGAGATATCTGCCGCTGAGCTTTCTTCCTGTTCCTTCAAAAGATCCATTTCCTTCTCTGGATCATCTACCCACGGGTGGTGGCTGACGATCGTCTCATCAGAGATGATTCCTTTGCTCTGAGATGCGATCTGGGATAACTCCTGATCATTCTTCACGCTGGTCCTCGTCCAGGTCTGCACGATCGTACCGTCTTTGATCTTGATCTCCTGAAGCCGGCAGATGCAGCGGATGAACCGTCCGAAGCCTAAACGGAACTCCGTTTCCTGCAAGCCGGCTTTCTGCTCCAGAAGGGAGTACAGGAACTGCAGCGCAACTCCGGAACTGTTTCCAAAGTTCTGCGGATCCGGATCAATACCCATGCCCTGTTCGAAAATACATTTTCTTGTAATCTCCAGAAGCTTTTCTCTGGCTTCTACCGGCAGTTCGATTGTTAATGTTGAAACGCCGGAATGATCCCCATCTCCGTCGCTCTCGATCTGGATTGCTTTGTAATCCTTGAGATCCCGGAGAAACTGCCCCAGATCCTCACCTCCATAATTGGTCAGAACAAAAATCACTTCCTGAATGTCTTCCAGATCATTTACGAAACCGCTGAACACCTTACAGTAAGTATCGATCAGCGACTTGATGTTCTTCAGATCGTCTGTGTCGATGTTATTGTTAAAGAACGGGAAGAATGGCACCTCTCCGACTCCGTGCTGATAGCAATCCGAATATTCGCACAGCTCCGGATCGACCAGAAACATCTGATATGGCATCAGCTGATCCAGCTCGTCTCCCGCTTTCAACCGGTATACCGTGCATTCTTTATCGTTCCAGTACTCGTAAACGGTATACCTGTCACCGGTTTCCTCATCGATGTTCTGATAGCTCCGAAACACGCCAGAAAGCTCCTTTTCCAAATCACTCGTCCAAACCGGTATGATTTGTTCTGCCGGAACTACCGCATACTTCCATGCACCTTTTCCATCCTTCCAGACATGCAGCCATGCGACCGTACAGTTCGATGCCTCAATGCACAGGTCTTTGCACACTTTCGGATATTTATCCCCAAGAAACTGTGTTAACTTTTTGTTCGCATCCTTGTTTCCAAGATCAAAAATCGGAGATGCCGCAAACATATACGATGCCTTCTGGTTAACCAGCAAACCGTGGAAGTTGAATGGAATCCGGTTGTCTGCATTCCGTAGCGGCTTCTCTTTCTTCTCCTGCTCCTCCTTCAGCGGTGGGAACATAATATCCGTCTCATTCCGATAGTAAGCCTTCGCCTTTTCAGCTTGCCTCACAAAATCCGTATGCCCACTCTGATATTTTCGGATCAGCTTCTTAATTACTTCAATGTCCATGTTTCCTCACCTCACTTTAAAATCTTCATGCCACCAACTCCGCGAATGATCGTGTAGCAAAAATAGCGGAGAGCATCGAGCGCGTGATCATGCTCCTTCACCGGCTTATCCTCCCCGCGGTCTCCGGCTTTTGCATCCCAGATGTAAGAAGCAAATTCCTTCAGCAGGTTCTCGCAGGATGCATCAATAAAAATAGAACCCGAAAGCAGCAAGGTTGCCACAAAACGGATCCCATCCAAAACATCATTTTTCGCTTTCTTTACTTTGTAACCATCTTTTTCTAACTCTGCCTTGAAAGATGCTGCTGCCGGGTCTAGGATCACCGTCCGGATCTTTTCTCCGGATAGCCACGCCGTCAGATCTTCAGCAAATTCTTTGTCTGTCTTCTGCTGCCCTTTATCGCGTCCGGAATAATAATACTCCCTGCGGCAGTACCACTTGTTATCAGCTCCCTTGCTCCACAGCAGGAACGCCGTCGGGTTCTGGGTACCATAGTCACAGCTGACATATTTGTCGCCGATCCAGAACTCCCGTCCGGTTTTCTTCCGGTATTCCGCCGCAATGGCTTCTGCGTCCACCACATTTCTGTCCGGATCAAACATGTCATAGATGATCCCTTCAGCCATCGCCCAGAGTCCTTCGATGTAACGCTTAAAAAACACGCCGCTGTACATGCTGCGATATCGGGCTTTGATCGCTTCTGACAGGCTCAGGTTATCGTCCATCGTGAAATGCACATACAGGAGTTTCTTGAGGTTCAGCTCCGTGCCTTTCGCGACGGCTTCTTGCTGCAGCCTGGCTGCCTTCTTCTTTCCGAGGTATCCGATCGCCTTGTCGATCCAATTGACCTTGAACCAATGATATGGTCCGTCCGGGTTGCAGTTAAACCAGTACTTGGATTCTGTCACCGAGCAACGTCCTGTTGCCTGGTTAACGAAGCTCTCCGGCATCAACGCAACCTCATCGCAGAATACCCCCGCCAGAGTGATACCCTGAATCAGGTCCTGGCTGCGTTCGTCCTTACCACCGAAGATGTAAAAGTAGTTCGTGACATTCTTTCGAGTGATTTCAACCAAATTATCGGCCCGATGATCCGCAACCTTATACCCTCGGCTCTTGAGCATCAGCTTCAGCCAGAATAGAACGTTTCTCCGGAAGGAACCGATCGTCTTGCCGCACATTGCGAAGTTCTGACCGCTGAAGTTCTCCATCGCCCAAAACACAAAGGACAACGACATACAGACCGTTTTTCCCGATCGGATCGCACCATCCGCAATAATGCCATCATAATCTTTCACAGGGCTCCCCGGCATCCACCAGGTAAGAACCTGCTTCTGTCTCTGGGAAAACGGCTGAAACTTGAATATCTGAACCTTCGTCAGAATCCCTCTCTGTGACTTCATCCTCTTAAGCTTGTCACACATATCGGCGATATGATCCTTAATCTCCATCGACATCACCCCAAAGCGTATTAGACTCTGCATTCAGAGCATCCAAGAATCCGTCATCTTCAATCTCCTGCTCCTGGCCGCCGAGCTTCAGCGCCGCCAGGTCAAGCTTCATCATCTCGATCTCCAGGCGTGCATCATCCACACCATACCGGTGCAGCGCATCGATTGCAGCCTGTTTTCTTGCCTGAACTCTGGTTAAGGCTTCCTCAATGTGCTGGATCTGCCCCAGCTTCCCCTGATATTCACGAAGATCTGTATCTTTGCCCTTTTCGATTCCCATTTTATGACTCACAACGGTCATCCCTGTCTCATCTCCGGAGACCTCTTCGGAATCATCCGGAGACTGTCTCAGAAGGTTGATCCGCTTCAGCATCCGGCGTTCCCGAACCGTAAGAAGCTGGATCTCCTGCATGAGCAGCGTCTCTTTATCTTCCGGAACTGCCTGTGCCAGCCGCCGCTCCTCCGGCTCCAGACAATCAAAAAGGAGAGTCTCAAACTCTCCCGTGGTAACTGCTTTCTTATTCCCCGGCGGCCCACCGGAGCTGTTCTTGTTCCCCGGCTGGGCACCGCGCTTTCGTTTTTCCGAACGTTCGCTTTTCTTATCCGAGCGTTCGTTTTCCCACTTATGTGTGGACTTCCATCGGCGGACCGTTCCCTCCGGCAGATTTAGTTGACTTGCAATCTCAACCAATTTCATACCTTCCAAGTACATGGCCTTCGCCTTTTCAATTCTCGGATCCGGCGCTCTGGCCATGCTCATCACCTCCGATTCGTCGGTTTTGGGTAAAAGAAAAGAGCCACGCGGTGGTGGCTCCTTTCCTTTTATATCTATAAATCTGCCTTCTCAAACATTTCAAAAGTAGCATTTTTTGCATCCATAGTAAGAGTGTCTTTTTTAAAACTTAAATAATCCAAAAGATTCACTCTTTTATCAATTATTACGTCCAAATCCGAGTCCGATAACGACAACATAATCTTAGGTTGTTTTGTACTCTTATGAAGTAAATAGTTATTATATGCAATCCTTATATCTTCCGCACTTGCCTCACCTCTAGATAGAACAATTCCAAGTTTCGCTTCATTAGAAGACATAATATCAGATAATTTATGGAAATATGTGTTTGATGGAGTTTTTCCTTTTCCTGATTTTTCCATCTCATTTTTACACTCTATGATAAAATATGGAGTTAATAACTGCATAATAGTCGGAAATGTTTCTGAACTAAATGGGAAACGCATTGTACAATCAAATTGATTTGTGTTTGTATGTATCTTATTTGTACCACTTATTGTTTTTATTTGCATAAACAAAAATAGCGCAAGTTCTTCTAAAGCATCTCCCTGGCTTTTACTCGTTTTAAACGGCCCGTTAAGTGCTTGTTTTAATTCTTCTAATCTTTTATAAGCTGATTCCGATGGTGCATAATATATTTCAAATATATTCTTATAATTATTAGCCAACGTATCAGCTAGAGAAAAATTTATATCACCATTTAACTTACCTTCCCGCTTTCGTATTTCTTCTTCTATCATGCTTTCTGGTATATTGGGATCCTTTATTCTCTCATATACAACTCGAGTATTTTCAAATGAAACTTGAAATTCTTTTCCGCAATTATGGCAATAAACAATCGTCCCTAAAATATCTCTAAGTTCGCCTGTATCAAATTCTCCATAAAAAAATTCACATTCTTCATTAGTGCATAATACCACATATCTTTTTTTTAAGATTTTTTCCCTTTCAGCAAATCTCATTATTGATTCGGCAACACTATACTTTACTTCTAATCTTGATGCTACTGTCGAAACAGAAATTTTTTTAGCTTCTCTATCGGGAAGAGTCGCTAACAAAAAATCAAATTT
>ENA-USYV01001069-USYV01001069.1-human-gut-metagenome-genome-assembly--contig:-NODE-1069-length-28316-cov-11.526010_pt1 | contig 28316 bp, 24 predicted proteins | sample MGYA00250066_ERZ773514 | MGnify/ENA primary metagenome ERZ773514 (study PRJEB29103, sample SAMN06112049) | human gut metagenome | biome: human gut; feature: ankylosing spondylitis patient; material... | reverse complement strand
CTTTTCCTAATAAATTCATGCAATTATCAGAAATTTTCGCAGAGATTATTCAGATTTTTTATTAATATCGTGCGTCGAACCTGGTCACGCACTTCTTCTACAACAAGAACATCAATCTTGACTATACCTACGGCAATTCCGAAGGCATCGGCAACGTTGCGCTCATGCCCTGCTTTGAAGAAGAACTGAAGAAAGCCGGCGTCACCCTGATGTACCGTACTCCTGCCGTCCAGTTCATTCAGGACGCTAACAAGCGCGTTACCGGTCTCATCGCCGGCAGACCGAATAACTATACCCAGATCAATGCCGCAAAAGGCGTCATCATTGCAACCGGCTGCTACGGCTCCAATGAAGAAATGAGAAAGGCTTTTGCTCCGTATTCTCTGCACGCCGATGCACAGATCTACTTCCCGACAAAATCCAACACCGGTGACGCCCACATCATGGCGATGCAGGTCGGCGGCGTGATGCAGAAGAACGATAATCATGCAGCAACCGTTCACTTAGAGGCCGGCGCCGGCAGCTATGGCTTCCTGCATGTGAACGCCAACGGCGAACGCTTCATGAACGAAGACGTCAACACGCAGTCCAAGTCTTGCTCCAAGGAGCTTCAGCCGCACGGAATTGCATGGACGGTCTACGACTCCAACTGGACACAGGATGTGAAGAAACAGGTTGACGGTAACCTCGCCGGCGGTCTCTTCTACGGACAAATGTGGCAGCCTTGGGGCAACGGCTGGAACGTTGAAATTGAAAAGGCTTCCCAGGCGCAGCACATCAAGGACGGCAAGGTTGTCGTTGCCGATACACTGGATGAACTTGCTCAGAAGATGGGCGTTCCTGTTGAAGCCTTTAAAGCAACCGTTGCCCGCTACAACGAATTGGCAGCTAAAGGCCATGACGATGATTTCGGCAAACGTCCTGAACTCCTTACTCCGATTCAGAAGGGGCCGTTCTACGCCGGCCGTCTTGTCAGCACGCTCTTGGCTATGTCCGGCGGTCTCCATACCGACCCGAGCCTTCATGTCTTAGATAAGAACGACAAGCCCATCGAGGGGCTCTATGTTTGCGGCGCGGCCGCCGGTGATTACTTCGGCTCCGGTGACTATCCGACAATTTGCCCGGGTATGAACCACGGAAGAGCATTGACGTTCGGTCGTTTGGCAGGCGTCATGGCTGCCGGCGGCGACATCGACAAGACAGTGAAGTCAATGGAAATTAAGTGATTTTGTGAATTAGGCGCCGGAGCTGTTTTCCGGTGCTGACTAAAAAACAAAAGCGAAAATCGGATCCACGGTTTTCGCTTTTTAGCAGGCGCTTCCTGAATCGATTGTTCAGGAGTGCTCAACAAATTTTTTTTTAGTATCGATGGTAACCGCGATGCAGCATTCTCTGCTGAGGTTCCGAGCAAGGATATGGCAAGTACGCGGGGTGGTTATAAGCATGCGGCCCGTAGTAACCGTCGGAGGCGTAAGGACGATGATCGTCGTAATAATGGCCGTGATGCATACAGCCGGCAATAAAAGGCAAAGAAAATAAAGCAAGGATGATCGCGAAATTCTTCATATCTTTTCCTTAAAACGACTTCTTTCAGTCTAATTAGACCTCGATTCATTAGAACTGCTAGGCCTAAGGATTTCCACTTAGATAGATGGAATCTCTGACTTTGGTACAGACGGTTTCCGCCTTAGGTGTGAAGGCTCCTATTTGCTAAAATCAACAGATTAGGCTCGGTGCGAGCAGAGGCTAGGAAGCTTCGACTCAATCCGGCTGTTCCATTAACGAAAGGAAGTCCGATGGCCTTAAAAATTTACAATACGCTCTCTCGTAGCGTGGAGCCCTTTAAATCCATTACACCCGGAAAAGTCGGAATGTATGTATGCGGCGTTACCGTCTACGATGACTGCCACATTGGACACGGAAGAACATTTATCGCTTTTGACGTGGCAAGACGCTGGCTCCAAGAGAGCGGCTACGACGTCAAATTCGTCCGCAATGTAACGGACGTTGACGACAAGATTATTAAACGTGCGGCCGAACGCAAGATTCTGCCGTCCGAACTGGCAGAAACCTACACCAAGCGCATGCAGGAGGATCTCGAAGAACTCGGCTGCCTGCCGCCGAGCGTTGAACCGAGAGCGACTCAGTACATTCCCAAGATGCTGGCTCTGATCGAGAAGCTCGAAGAAAAGGGCTATGCCTATCAGGACAAGAACGGCGACGTCGATTTCTCCGTTCGAAAATTTAAACCTTACGGCGCTTTATCCGGCAAGAAGGTTGACGAACTGCAGCCCGGAGAACGCGTCAAAGTCGAAGAAGCAAAACAGGATCCGCTGGACTTCGCACTTTGGAAGAGGGCTAAACCCGGTGAACCTGAGTGGGATTCCAAATGGGGCAAAGGCCGTCCCGGCTGGCATATTGAATGCTCGGCAATGAGCTGCGATCTGCTCGGAGAAACGTTTGACATCCACGGCGGCGGCCCGGACTTGATGTTCCCGCACCATGAAAATGAAATCGCTCAGAGTGAAGCCGCCAACGGCAAGAAGTTCGTGAACACCTGGATGCATTCTGGTCCGCTGCGCGTCAACGGCGAGAAGATGAGTAAGTCTCTCGGCAACTTCTGGACCATCCGTGATGCCTTAAAGGAAACCAACACTCAGTACGGCGAGAAGAACGGAAACGAAACGCTCCGTTTCTTCTTACTGCGCTCCCATTACAGAAGCCCGATTGATTTCTCTTCTGCTTTGGTAGAAGACGCCCATCAGGCGCTGATTCGTCTTTATACAGCGCTTAAAAATACACCGGCTGACGACAAGCCTCTGGACTGGAGCGAGAAGTACGCCGCTCAGTTCAAAGAAGCCATGGACGATGATTTCAATACGGCTCAGGCTGTTGCCGTTCTCTTTGAATTGGCTAAAGAAGTCAATCAGACAAAGTCTCCGGAACTTGCCCGTCAGCTCAAAAAACTCGGCGGTGTGCTCGGTATTCTGCAGTTGGATCCGGAAGCCTTCGTCAAAGGCGCTGTGGATTCGGTAGACGAAGCCGCCGTCGAGGCTTTGATTGCAGAAAGAAAGGCTGCAAAAGCCGCCAAGAACTGGGCGCGGGCTGACGAAATCCGTAAGGAGCTCTTAGAGAAGAATATTGTCTTGGAAGATGCTCCCGGCGGCGTAACAACTTGGCGCAGAGCTTAATGCCTATGACAAAGCAAACCGGTAAGCCCGAATGGTGGGATCAGGCGAAAAAAGAGCTTTCCGAGGCCGATCCTGTCATGGCAGAAATCATTAAAACTAATCCCGAAGGGTTCCTCGAAACGCGCGGGAACCCTTTCGAGACGTTGCTCCATTCCGTGATCGGACAACAGATCTCTGTAAAAGCGGCCGCTAATATTTGGGAACGGTTTGCTAAGTCCTGTAAGGAAATCAAACCTGAAATTATTAGCCGCAAACATCGCCGAACTTTGAGAACCGCGGGTTTGAGCGAACGTAAGATCGATTACGTTTTTGATATTTGTCGTTTCTTCATTGAGAATCCGGATGCGGCCGACGGCTTTCAGCATCGTACCAATGAAGAAATCATTAAGGAGCTTTGCACGATTAAAGGTGTGGGTCCTTGGACGGCGGAGATGTTTTTGATCTTTGCGCTCGGACGCCCGGATGTTGCCCCGATAATCGATTACGGTTTCATCAAAGCCGTCGGTCGGGCCTACTTCCCGGAAATCGCATTTGAAGAGTGGTCAGCGGCTGACCGCAAAGAAGAAATGTCATCGGTGATTGCCAAATGGGGTCCATGGAAAACCGCCGGCACATGGTATTTATGGCGAAGCCTGAAGAACGGACCGATGCAGTAGTAAAGGAATAACATGGCAAAAGTCACCTACTTAGAATTTGAAAAACCCGTTGCGCAGCTCGAGGAAAAGATTCAGGAGCTCCGCGATATGAGCTCCGGCTCCGAAGGTCTGGATTTAACAAGCGACATCAACGGGCTCGAAAGGAAAAAAGCCAAACTTCTCAAGGAAATCTTCAATAAGCTTTCTCCTTGGGAGATGTCGCTTCTGGCTCGCCATCCGAACCGTCCGTACACGTTGGATTACATCAACATGATTTTTACGGACTTCCATGAATTGCACGGCGACCGTGCTTACGCGGATGATCCTTCAATCGTCGGCGGCATGGCTCGTTTCAACGGTGAACCGGTCATGGTCATCGGACATCAGAAGGGCCGCGATACCCGCGAAAGAACCTTGCGTAATTTCGGCATGAGCCGTCCGGAAGGCTATCGCAAAGCGCTCCGCCTGATGCAGACAGCCGAGAAGTTCTCCATGCCGATCTTTACCTTCGTCGATACGCCGGGTGCCTATCCTGGCATCGGGGCTGAAGAACGCGGCCAGTCCGAAGCCATCGGCCACAACCTCTATGTGATGAGCCGACTGAAAACCCCGATCGTGGCAACCGTGATCGGTGAAGGCGGCTCCGGCGGCGCTTTAGCCATCGCAGTAGCCGACGTCGTACAGATGCTTCAGTACTCTACTTACTCCGTGATTTCGCCGGAAGGCTGTGCTTCCATTTTGTGGAAGAGCGCGGCTAAAGCTCCGGATGCGGCAAAAGCCTTGGGATTAACAGCTCATCAGCTCTTGGATGCTGGACTGATCGACAAGATCCTGCCCGAACCTTTAGGCGGCGCTCATCGCGATCCTGAAGCGATGGCGCAAACCTTAAAGCGTTCTCTGAGCGATTCACTTCGCACATTGAAACGCATGAGTACTGAGGAGCTTTTAGAAGAGCGCTACAAGAAGCTTCTCAACTACGGAAAATATGCCGAAGTCGAAAAATAGTTCTTCAGAAAAGAAAGCTGTCCGCGGCATCACAACACGTGTCCGGGCAGCTCTTGAAAACACCGCCCGACAATTGCAGTTGTCAGCCGACGGCCTGCCGATTGCGTCCGGTGAAAAACCGATCAATGTGGTTGTCGCCTTCTCGGGCGGTTTGGATTCTTCCGTCCTTCTTTACGCCGTCTCCCAGCTAAAGGGAAAAGCCTACGGCGAAATCACCGCAGTTCATGTCCACCACGGACTATCAAAGCACGCTAACGAATGGGCCGAATTTTGCGCAGAACGCGCCAAGAAATACGGCGTGAGCTTTGTTCTCAGAAAAGTGACGGTGCCCTCAGGCGGCTCCGGTTTCGAGGCTGAAGCAAGACAGCTGCGTTATTCCGTTCTTGAGGACGAAGCCAAAAAAGCGGGAGCTGACGCGATCTTAACGGCCCACCATTTAGACGACCAGCTCGAAACTTTTCTTATCCAGTGGATGAGAGGCGCCGGCCCTGCGGGTCTTGCTGCCATGCCTCCGCTGCTTCGTAAAGACGGATGCACCATCACGCGGCCGCTGCTCGGATTTCAGAGGGCAGAGCTGGAACGTTTTGCCGAAATCCGCGGCATCAAATGGATCGAAGACGAAAGCAACGAAGATACGAAATATCTTCGTAACGCGATTCGACACAACATCATCCCCGAACTGGAAAAAATTCGTCCGGGATTCAAAGCGGCAGCTGCACGCAGCGTAGAACTGATTGCGGAAGCAGCAGAAACGCTCCGAGACGTCGCAGAAGATGACTTTAAACAGGCGTCCGAGAATGAAGGTAAATATCTTCGCATTGAAGATTTTTTGGCACTTCCTGCAGGGCGCAGAGCTCGTGTCTTGAGACTGTGGCTGGACAGAGTCGGCTTTAAACCCCTGCCGAGGGTCCGCCTCCTTGAAATCATTCGACAGATCAAAGAAACGACCAAGCAGAGTGTCTGCCTCTTGTTTTCCGATGGTTTGGAGATTCGGAAATACGGTTCCCGCCTAATGGTGACCGAACATGAAAAACCGGAAAGCGAAGCTGAGATCGTTCTCGAATGGAACGGAGAATCGGAAATCGACTTGCCGCAGTACAACGGAAAGCTTGTTTTCACACCGGCAGAAGAGGGTTTTAACGAAGGCTATCTGAAAGCACAGCCGCTCTCGATTCGGCGGCGTTCGGGCGGAGAAAAAATCAAGATTCACAAATTCCGGCCCCGCAAAGCTCTCAAAATGCTCTTTCAGGAAGCAGGAATCCCTGAGTTTGAGCGCAAGAACCTGCCTTTGGTTTGGCGCGGTAAAACCCTGATTTATGTGGGCGGCGTCGGATCCGAAGTTCGCGAACAAGTGGATGATGACGGCACGCCGCGTTACCGAATTGAATTCATAAAAAATCCCGGCCTATTTTCTTAACAGACCGGGAACGAAAGAATTTCAAAAGTTTTTGTTAGTCGACGGTAAGCAGGGCTTCGGGATCATCGAACTCTGCACCGCTGGCCTTTTCGAAAAGCTCCAGCAGAGACTGAATCGTCAGCTCTTTCTTCTGTTCTCCCTTAACATCCACAACGACGCGGCCTTCGTGCATCATGATCAGACGATTGCCAAAACGCAGAGCATCGCGCATATTGTGCGTGATCATAAGCGTCGTGAGATTGCCTTCAGAAACACGTTTCTGTGTCAGGTTTAAGACTTTTTCAGCAGTTTTCGGGTCCAGAGCGGCTGTATGTTCGTCAAGCAGCAAAAGCTTAGGCGGAACCAGAGTTGCCATCAGCAGCGTGATGGACTGTCTCTGACCGCCCGAAAGCGTTCCGATACGAGTCTCAAGACGATTTTCCAAACCCAAATCCAGTTCTTTCAGGGCTTCCCGGAATTCAGCCAATTGACTGCTTTGGGAACTCCACTTGAGGGATAGAGGCTTACCGCGGCGGCTTGCCATGGCAAGGTTCTCGGCAACCTGCATATCTCCGGCTGTACCTTTCATCGGGTCTTGGAAGACTCGTCCGATGTACTTGGCACGAACATGCTCCGGCATGCGTGTGACGTCAACCCCGTCAATGAGGATATGTCCTTTATCAGGATAGAAGACGCCTGCAATGCAGTTCATCAGAGTGGATTTACCGGAACCGTTGGAACCGATGACTGTGACAAAGTCGCCTTCCTCGAGCGTCAGGTTTACACCGCGAAGCGCTTTTTTCTCGTTCGGGGTGTTCGGGAAGAAAGTCTTATGAAGATGAGTGATCTTAAGCATCGGCTTCCTCCGAACGCTTCATGATGGCGAATTTGTTCTTGATCAAAGGAAGAGAAAGTGCGATCGCAACCAAAACAGCTGTGAAGAGTTTGAGGTCATTTGGCGGCATACCGAGTTCCAAAACGATGGCGATCACGGCACGGTAAACCACAGAGCCGAGAACAACAGAGATCAGCCAGTTCTTGAAGCTGCGGGTTCCGAAAAGCACTTCACCGATGATCACAGAAGCCAAGCCGATCACAATCGTACCGGTACCCATTCCTACGTCGGCAAAGCCGTTGCTTTGGGCAACCAGAGCGCCGGAAAGGGCAACCAAACCGTTAGAGATCAGCAAACCGAGAATGACCATGACGTTGGTGTTAATGCCTTGTGCACGGGCCATCTGAGGATTGCAGCCGGTGGCTCGAATTGCAGTACCGAGTACTGTTCCGAAGAACCAGTACATGATCGCTCCAACGATAACTGTGGCAACCAAGCCCACAATCAAGGTGGCAACGACCGAAGAAACACCGAAGAGATCCTCTGTCAGTGTGAAGACAGTTTCCGCGCGGAGCAAAGGGACGTTCGCTTTGCCCATGATCATGAGATTAACGGAGTAAAGACCGATCATGGTAAGAATGCCGGAAAGCAATGCGGGGATCTTGAGTTTGGTGGTCAGAAGTGCGGTGACCGTACCGCCGATGCAGCCGGCAATCAGCGCAATCAGCATGGCGAACCAAACGGAGTGGCCGGCGTCGATCAGGGTGGCGGCGACGGCAGCACCGAGAGGAAACGTGCCTTCAACGGACAAGTCCGCGATATCCAGGACGCGGAAGGTAAGGAAGACGCCGAGGGCCATGATGGCCCACAGCAAACCTTGAGAAACGGTGGATAAAACTAAATCTAACATTGTCAGAACTTTTGATTACTTAACCAGTTCGTGTTTTACGTCAGCCGGAATGGTCAAGCCGAGATTCTTGACGCTGGCTTCATTAAAGACAGTCTTGAAGTTCTTCTGATACTGGATCGGCATCGTTTCAGGTTTGGCTTTGCCTTCAAGGATCTCAGCAGCCATAGTGCCTGCGATCTTGCCGAGTTCGTAGTAATCAATTGCGATAGCAGCTGTAGCTCCGCCTTTGACTTCGCCGCCTTCACCGGCAAAGACCGGCAGCTTGGCTTTTTCTGTGATCTTGATCAGAGCCGGAACGGCAGAAGCAATGGTGTTGTCCGTCGGGGTATAGATAAGATCGACTTTGCCTACCAAGCTTTGAGCAGCCTGCTGAATGTCATTGACGTTGGAAACCGTAGCCTCGCGAACGCTGAGGTTGTACTTCTTGGCTTCTTCTTTGAAGATCTGAACCTGGCGTTCGGAATTGATCTCGCTGGAAGAGTACATCACACCGACGTTTTTAGCGTTCGGATAAATCTTAACGATCAGCTCGAGCAGGCTGTTAATCGGAGCCATATCGGAAGAGCCGGTGACATTGGTACCCGGCTTGTCATTGCTCTTAACGAGTTTGGCGATTTCAAAATCGGTCACGGCGGTTGCAACGATAGGAATCTTATTGGTCGCATTAGCCATTGTCTGAGCAGCAGGCGTTGCGATTGCTCCGATCAGATCTACTTTGTTGCCCGTAAAACGGGTGGCAATGTTGCGCAGGTTAGATTGGTCAGCCTGGGCATTCTGAAAATCAAATTTGACGTTCTTGCCCTCTACGAAACCCTTGGAGGCGAGTCCGTCGACAAAACCCTTGTTAGCGGCGTCCAAAGCCTGATGTTCGACAAGCTGAACCACACCGATGTTATACGTTTTAGCGGCAGGGGCCTGAGCTGCGGGAGCAGCTGCTTTTTTATCATCGCAGCCGGTAACGGTCAGGACTGCGGCTAGGGAGGCCGCAAGAAGGCAAAGACGAGAAATTTTCATATTTGTACTCTTGTTATGCAAATTTTTATAGAAAAAACGATAAATCCTATTCTATTTAAGAATGGCAAACGAAAAATCTTTTCTGCATAAAAAATCAGACCCGAAGGTCTGATTTGCAAAAAATATCTGAAAAATGGATTTTTAGAGAATCTTAGAGAGGAAATCCTGCGTACGTTTGTTCTTCGGATGAGAGAAGAACTCTTCAGGCGTCGCTTCTTCAACGATTAAGCCGCCGTCAACGAACATAACTCTGTCGCCGACTTCTTTGGCAAAGCCCATTTCGTGTGTGACCACCACCATGGTCATACCCTCTTTGGCAAGCGACTTCATAACGTCCAAAACTTCCTTCACCATTTCCGGGTCGAGCGCACTCGTGGGTTCATCAAAGAGCAGAGCTTTCGGGTTCATAGCCAAAGCACGTGCAATGGCAACACGCTGCTGCTGGCCGCCGGAGAGTTCGTCCGGCATTGCGTCAGCTTTGTGCTCCAAACCAACGCGCTTGAGCAGACGCATGGCTTTCTCTTTGGCTTCCTCTTTGGATTTGCCGCGGACCTGCATGGGGGCGAGCATGATGTTCTGAAGAACCGTCATGTTCGGGAAAAGGTTAAATCTTTGGAAGACCATGCCGACTTCACGACGGATGGCATTCAAGTTGGCACCTTCTTCGAGTTTGATACCGTCGATGACGATTTCGCCTCCGCTCGGAGTTTCCAAGTGATTCAAGCAGCGAAGAATCGTACTTTTACCGCTTCCGGACGGTCCGATAATCACGACCACTTCTTTTTCTTTGATATCAAGGTTGATATCTTTAAGGACCGTCACATCTCCGAATTTCTTAGAAAGATGTTTGACGGAGATCATCGTTTTTGAATCTTTTTCTTCCATGATTATTTTCTCGTGCCTTTAGAGAAGCGTTTTTCAAGTAAAGCGACAAAGCGGGAAATGGCCAAGGTCATGATGAGGTACAAGAGGGCAACCACGATCCAGATCTCAAATGCAGCGTAAGTTCTGGAGATGATCAGCTGGCCGGTACGAGTCAATTCTTCGAAGCCGATCACGGACACCAACGAAGAGTCTTTCAGCATGGCAATGAATTCGTTGCCGAGAGGCGGAATGATGCGCTTAAAAGCCTGCGGCATGATCACAAAGCGCATTGCCTGGAACCAGTTAAGACCAAGCGCCCTGGAAGCCTCCATTTGTCCCTTGTCGATGCTTTGAATACCGGCACGGAAGATTTCTGCCACATAAGCGCCGCTGTTGATCGAGCAGGCGCCGACGGCTGCGACGAACGGGTCGATTCGGTGTCCGATAATTTGAGGAAGAGCAAAGTAAACCAAGAAAATCTGAACCAGCAGAGGCGTGCCTCGGATACAGTCGACGTAGACAGAAGCGAGTCCTCGTATGAGTCGGTTGTCAGAGAGTTTGGCGACGCCGACAAACATACCGATCAGTAAGCCTAATCCCACGGAAAGAGCAGTAATTTCGAGCGTGATACCGGCGCCCTTTAAAAGGAGCGGCAGGTTCTCCGTGATGATGCTCAGGTTAAGTTCCAAAGCCATTGTGATGTGATTTTCTCAGTGTTTAGATATAACAACAGGCAGGAACTGTGCATTCCTGCCCTCTCTTTCTACAGCGCAGTCAGATTAAGCTCCGAACCACTTCTTGTAGATTTTATCGTATTCTCCGTTCTTTTTAAGCGCTGCTAAAGCTTCATTTACTTGTTTTACAAGCGCTTTGTTTCCTTTTTTAGCGGCAATACCGTAGTACTCAGCTTCCATAATGTCACCGACCATCTTGCCTTTGCCGCCGTTGACGAGATAGTAAGCAACGACAGGCTGGTCATTGATGACAGCGTCAACACCCTTGTTGTCGAGCTCGATGAACGGTTCATTGGCATTGTTGTACTGTTTGACGTCAGCGCCTTTCACAGAGCTTGCCTTCGTGGCGCCTGTCGTTCCGATCTGGGCACCAATTCTCTTACCGACGAGGTCATTGATGCTCTTGATGTTGGTTTCATCCGGACGAACCAAAACAATCAGACCGGACGTGTAATAAGGATCGCAGAAGTCGACAGCGTTTTTACGTTCTTCGGTAATGGACATTCCGGAGACAGCCAGGTCGATGTTGCCGGTAGAGAGCGCAGGGATCAAACCGTCGAAGCCGAGATTAACGAGTTCAACCTTGTATCCCATCTGTTTACCGAGTGCTTTAGCCAGGTCGATGTCAAAACCGGTCAGGTCATTGGATCCTTTAGCCTGGAATTCGAATGGTGCAAATGTGGGGTTGGTACCAACGCGCAGAACCTTTTCTTCCTTGGCCGGGGCTGCGGCTTCTTTCTTATCGCCACAAGCTGTCAAGACACTCATGGAGAGCATAGCCACAAGCGGAAGGGCCAAAAACGAACGTTTTAACATTTAGACTCCTAATTCTTAAATGAGGTTAAATTTTTTAGGTGGTAATCCAATAACCTTAAGTCTAATTGATTAAGGTGTCAAAAGAAAAACAGGTGATAGATAAATGTTTCTAGGCGTGCTGTACGGAATACTCGGATGTTCCCTTTGGGGTTTTATTTACATCATTCCGCTGCTTTTACCTGAATATTCACCCGCGACCGTCGCGATGGCGAGATTTACCGTCTATTCGATCGGCAGTTTAGTGATTTGCTACTACTGCCGAAAGACGCTGGTGCTTCTCACAGCTTCGGACTGGGTTAAAGCTTTCTGTTTAGGATTTTTCGGAAACGCTGTTTATTACGTGCTTTTAACGAAGGGCGTTCGCTTGGCCGGCGTCCCGACGTCCGGCATGCTCATGGCTTTAATCCCATTGAATGTTGCGCTGCTGACGAACCGGCCGGGGGCAGAAACGACTGTCGTTGTTCCCTGGCGTCGGCTTTCTTTACCTCTGGCGATGATTTTGATCGGTTTGTGGATCGGCAATATTGACGAATTTTCGGAAATCTCCGTTGCGACTTCTTCTGCCGAGTATTGGCTGGGCTTTTTATGCAGTTTTGGGGCGATGGCGCTGTGGACATGGTTTCCGATCCGCAACAGTCAATGGCTGCTGAAGCACCCGAATGTCTCTCCGCTGGCTTGGACCACTGCGCAGGGCGCGTCCATGCTGCCTGCAACGCTGCTCTGTTATGTTGCGGTGAACTTTGAGACGTTTCTTCACGGAGGTGCGGTATTAGGACCTACTCCGGTGAAGTTTGTACTACTGATGGTTGTGGCAGGTCTGGTCTGCGGGTGGGCGGGGATGGCGCTTTGGAACATGATGAGCGCCCGTCTGCCGGTGGCCTTGAGCGGGCAGATGATTGTGTTTGAGACAATCTTCTCGGTGATTTATTCGCTGATATATAAACAACAAGCGCCCAAATGGACGCTTGTTGTAGGAGTCTTTTTACTTCTCGGCGGAGTCCTTCTGTCTTTGAAAGTCTTTCGGGACTCGGACCGGAAGGTTAGCCAACCAAATTAGAAATTGGTTTCCTGAAGCTGGAAGTAAGCCTGCGGATGAGAACATACCGGGCAGATTTCAGGAGCGCGCGGGCCGATAACGAGGTTGCCGCACTCACGGCACTGCCACATAACGATTTCGCTCTTTTCGAAGACTTTCTGCATTTCGACGTTGTTCAAGAGCTTGAGATAACGTTCTTCGTGGTGCTTTTCGATGGCTCCGACACCGCGGAACTTAGCGGCCAGTTCGGGGAAGCCTTCTTCTTCGGCGTCTTTAGCGAATGTTTCGTACATGTCGGTCCATTCGTAGTGTTCGCCGCCGGCAGCAGCCTTCAGGTTTTCAGCAGTGTTGCCGATGCCCTGAAGTTCTTTGAACCAAATCTTGGCGTGAGCTTTTTCGTTAGCAGCAGTTTCTTCGAAGATAGCAGCGATCTGCTGGAAGCCTTCTTTGCGAGCAACGCCGGCGAAGTAGTCGTACTTGTTGCGGGCCTGGGATTCACCGGCAAAAGCCGTCCACAGATTCTTTTCGGTCTTTGTTCCGGCTAAGGATTTGGACATATTTATATTCTCCATTTAGAAGCATAAAGAAATAGGGTTTCCGGCGATTATAGCGACAACCATTTGCTTTGTTAACCAATTCGAACAGAGTTGCATGAAACGCAAAATCAAATCCTATACAGTGGGAAAACATCACTAAAAGGTAAGAGAATATGACGAAAAAGATCATTTTTATGGGCCTTTCCGCTTTGGCAATCACCCTTGCAGGATGCAGCTGGACAGACCGTCAAATCGGACCGAATGATTATGAGATTTCCGGGTACTTCGATTTCACAATGAAAGGCGAAGTAGTAGTGAAAGGACTGGAGGATCAGGCTCGCTTGTACTGCAAAGGAGTGGGGCAGAATTTAGTCCCGCAGGTTTACTACATTACGGATAAAAACCGGATCTTTGATTACGAAGCTCAGCGGGCAAGTGCGGTCATTCGTTTTCACTGTATTCCTGACAACGGAAGATAGTCTGAATACGAAGGCGAATGTGAGCGTTTGTAATTTTTCAGACTCGTTTTCAGACTCGTTTTCTGACTCGTTTGCCAAAACGAAACTTTATCTATAGAATACGCTTTCCTGATCGCGATGATCGATGTGCGGAGAAGTGGCCGAGTGGCTGAAGGCACACCCCTGCTAAGGGTGCAGACTGGCAAAAACCGGTCTCGAGGGTTCGAATCCCTCCTTCTCCGCCATTTTTATTTTTCTCAGCAGGCGGAGCCTCCTGAGATTTTTTTTATTTTTTCCGAACAAGACTTGAAAACGATGGAAGCTGCGAGTCTTGAAAAAGCCAAAACATTTTTTGATTCAGATATTTCGAAACAATTCGACTTCGGTTCTTTTCAATTGCTCAAAGAAATCCATGAATATTTGTTTTGGGACGTCTATGCGGATGCCGGAAAACTCCGGACTAAGAACGCGTCCTCCGGCTCATTCAGGTTCCTAAGCGCAGTCTATCTTTCAGAAGCGTTGGCCATAATTGAAAAAATGCCTGAAAGCACATATAAAGAAATCATCGCGAAGTATGTCGAGACGAATCTCGCTCATCCTTTCCATAAAGGAAACGGAATTGCGCAGCGCATTTGGCTTGACCAGATCCTCAGGAAGAATTTAGGTCTTGTGGTCGATTGGCAAAAGATCGACAAAACTACATATTTGCAGGCTTTAGGAAGGAGCCCGGTCAATGATTTGGAGTTGAGAGTCCTTCTTCAGCAGGCCCTGACTTCTGATTTTGAAAAAAGAGGACTGACTTTCGAAGGCGGCTAATAATCCTGTTTCTGCGAAGAGTCTTAATCTTCTCCCTTCAGTTCGAAGTTCCTCTTCAGTTAGTTCTCGAAAGTCAGATATAAAAAAGCGCGGCTTCCGAAATAGAAAGTCGCGCCGTTGAATCAATTAATGATTACTTGCTAAGTGCGTCAGCAAGAGCGGTTCTGAAACCGTTGGAGGTGACAGAAGCGCCCGAGACGTTATCGATCTTACCGTTGTTGGCAACAGCTTCGTTCGGGAGGATGGCGATGGCTTTACCGCCGATTCCCGGAGTTTCATGCTGGTTCAGAACGCGGATAGAGACGATCTTTCCGCTGTCTGTCTTGACAGCAATCGCGATGACGCCGCCCATGCCTCTGCCGATACCGAGTTTTTCACCGGGTTGCAGCTGATAAAGCGGAGCGGTTTCATCAGGTCTAAATCCGGGCTTGCCGCCGAGGACAGATTCCTGAGAGACATCAGTTTTCACAACAGCAGCGTTGGCTCCTGCCAGACGACCGAAGACCAAGCTTTCAGAGATGTTGCCGCTGCCGCTGTACTTGTGAGACCAAATAGAACCTAACTCACCGGCACCGTAAAGATGCGGAATCGTGCCGCCGTTGCGGCTCATGATTTCAGCGTTCTGGTTACGTTCCGGACCGCCCAAAGTATTGGTAAAGGTCGGCTGAACCTGAACAGCGTAATAAGGTGCCTTAGTAAGCGGCTTTAACAGGTCCTTAGGTCTGTTGAACTGAGGATCAACACCTGTTTCGCAGAACTTGTTGTACTGAGCAACCTGGTCTGCAAGGCCCTTGGCATCGACGCCGATGATCTTTGCAAGTTCTTCAAGCGTGTCGGCTTTCTTAACGAGTCCGGCAGCAATTTCTTTTTCAGAGCCTTCACTCCAAGAGCCATAGATCTTGGAAGCTAAACGAGCGTTTTCATCAAAGACCATGTAGGCTGGATCCGGCATCATGAGATGGACATAGTCGCCGTGGAATGGTACGCGGCCGTGACGTGTCTTTTGAGCTTCGTTCCAGAAGCGTTTACCGTCTTGGCCGACCATGATGACGTTATGACGTGTGAAGGCAGGGCCTGCCCAGGCAGAGTCTTTCTTGCCGGCAACCATGTAACCGAAGGAGATTCCGGTTTCAGGATTGATGACATTGGGGTCAGGGCCGTTGTTGTTGCCCATATTCACGATGTTGGCTTGAACGTCGTCAGCCATGACGATGCCGTCGCCTGTGTTATAGCGTGCACCCTTAGAGTATGCGTGCTGCATGATCGCAAAGTTGCGGAACATGTCAGGATTGTTTTCATAACCGCCGGTTGCCAAAATCACGCCGTTCTTAGCTCTGACATACTTCGGAGCTCCGTTTACTTCGATAATGACGCCGTGAATGATTCCGGTCTGAGGGTCTTGAATGAGCTTCTTGCCCGGAGCGTTGTACCAAACATCAATGTTACCTTTGCGCTTGTTGACGTTTTCCTGAATCAAAGCGTACAAAGCGCCGTCACCGCCGGGAGAGTGAACCATGGCCGATCCGATGGAGTCGGCACCCGGGGCATCGGGATATTCGGCACGAATTTCAACCTTCGGATCTTTAGCGCCGAGGAACTTCATATAGTTAATGTTTTCACGGGCGCCTTTGACGAAAGCTTCTAACGTTGCGTCAGTCGGGTTGGTGTTGTTTCCGCGGAGGGCTTTCAGATACTTCATCGCGTCTGCGTCCGAATGATCAGGTCTAACGAAGATCACGTGCTGTGCAGCATAACGGCTGTTGCCGCCTTCCGAGCCCATAGGCGCTTTTTCAGACAAAAGCACCTTGGCACCTTTATCAGCTGCGGCGATAGAGGCCGCGCCGCCGGCAAAACCGTAGCCAAGAACTACTACGTCATACTCAGCGTCCCAGGGGATGGAAGAAAGAAAATTATTTTGGACTTGCTGTGTAGCAGTAGCAGGCGGTTGAGCAACCGGACTCTGTGCATAAACAGAGACCGAACTCATGCAGACAGCCGCAAGTAAGGCAGAGCAAACACTACAAAGTTTGAAAGACATTATGTGCCTCCTTCTAAAAAACATTACCAATTTAGTAGTATCCCTTAGATAGGAGGGTAGATTCCTTTCCAAAGTGAGTTATGTTCAAAAGTTATTTGTCTGACAAATGAATTTGTGTACAACTCTGAGGCCAAAGCTTTTTCACGAAATCCGATGCATTGGTTACGTCAAAACGGACAAATGCATTCATACCGTGTTTTGGCGGTGCGAATTGAAGTTTCCGTGTTAAAGGGTTCGATGAGCTTGAGTAAGTGAGCATGAAAAGCGGCGGTAAAAATCAAAATGTTTTTGTACCGCCGTATGAATAGGTTTGAATTGATGTTCTAATCGGATGAAATTTTCATTTTGATGTCGAAGGGGCGCCCAAAGTAGATCCAAGAAGTCACTAAAACATCGGCACCGGTCTGAGCGTATTCGAATGTATTGGAGTCGTTAATGCCGCCGGCGGCATTGATGATGACGTCAGACCTTAATTGTTTTGCCTTGGCAACGAAGTTTTTCAGAATTTCAGGAGTAAAACGCTCGCATTGAATAATATCGACACCGGCGTTGATGTATTTAATGCCCTCGTCTTCATTGTCGACTTCTACTGCGATTTTCTTTTCAGGCTCCTGTTCCTTGGCGAGGTGGACAGCAGCGACGGGATCCGCACAAAAAACACGATGCTGATCAAAGACAAGAATGGATTCAGACAGTCCGGCGCGGTGGACAATGGCTCCACCTAAGAGGGCAGCGTTCAAAGAAATCGTTTTTGTTCCCGGGAAATGCTTTCTAGTTACCGCGACTTTAGCTTTGGAACCGGCAGCCTCGATTTGCTTGGTCATTGCTCTGACGCGATTGGTGATCCCAGAGGAATATTCCAGGATATTTTGGACAGTCTTATAGACGGAATGGATTTTTTCTGAGGTTCCACGGGCTTCTAATACTGTCTGGCCGGCGGTATAAAAATCGCCGTCCTTTGCAACGCACGTGACTTCTAATCCGACTTCTTTGAAAAGTCTTGCGCCCATTTCAATACCGCTGACAAAGCCGTCTTTCTTCGGAAAACAAGTGATCTTTCCCGGAACACCCGAGATACCGAGCGCTTCTGTGGTGCTGTCATTCCAAGGAATGTCTTCTTTAAGAATGTTTTCTAAAAATGTGGTTGGTACGTAGAACATGAACTAAATCCTTTTGGGCTGCAGGAAATAAAGAGCGGCGTAAATAAGCGCGGCGAATGCAGTCAAGATTGTGCATAGAAAAGCAGCGGAATCAAAGTCTCCTCGAGACACACTGTTGAAGATTTCCAATGAAAGTGTATTCGTCCTCCCGGAAATATTACCGCCGAGCATCATGGTGATTCCGACTTCGCCCGAAGCTCTTGCTAACCCAAGAAGCAATGCCGCCAAGAGCGTTTTTGAACAAAGAGGAATCGAGATGAAGAAGAAAGTTTTGAGCTTATCGAGACCGCAGACTCGTGCGGCTTCTTCTAACTCTTTTGCTTCCTGACAGTCAAAGGCAGCTTGAAGCGGTTTGACCACAAGTGGGAGGCCTGCGATAAAGGCCGCGAGAATAACGCCGGTCTGAGAAAAAACCATCCTCAGACCGAAGTTTTCTAAAATTCCGCCGATCCAGCCGTTTCTTCCTAAAACCACCAGCAGCATATAGCCGAGCGCAATCGGCGGAAAAACCAGCGGCAGCGTAATCAGAAGCTCAGCTGCTTTTGCAAATATGCCTTTCCTGCCGGCTAGCCAATAGGACAGAGGGGCGGCTAAAAACAAAAACAGGAACAGCGAAACTGCGCAGGTCTTGGCTGTGAGCAGCAGAGGGAAGAAGACGGCGTCGGAATCCATGGGTTACTGAATTCCGTGTTTCATGAGGATTTTCTTTGCCTTTTCGGATTGCAGGAAAGTAAGGAACTGCTGAACATCCTTGTCTCCCTCATGTCCTTTCACAACGGCGGCAATCATATGAATCGGTGCGTATCCTTTGGTCACCTCTTCGCTTCCGCCGATTTTGTCTTTATTGGCTCGAGCCGCGGTACGGTTCACAAAGCCGGCATCGATCTCGCCTTTGACGACATAAGCAGTGACCTGCGGGACAGAAGCGATCTTCATGATCTTATCTTTAGAGACGGCATTGGCTCCCAGGTTGTCCAGGTACTGCTGAGCAGCACGGCCATAAATGGCTGCTTTCGGATCGGGATAAGCAAATTGCTTGACTTTATCAGTTGCGATATCGGAGATGCCTTTGAGGTTCAGCCCTTTCTTCCAAATGAAAACAAGCGGCGTGTTTCCTAAAGAATGAATGTCAGTCAGCTGAACAGGTGTTTTGAGGCTCTTAAGAGTCCCTTCGTCGGAGATGACGAGGTTCGCTCCGTTTCCGTTTGCGATCTGAGCCATCATTTGACCGATATTGCCGCCGAAATTTTCGGTGACTTTACTTCCGGAGCTCTCTGAAAAAGCTTTAGAGAGTTCTTTAGCCATGTTGGCGTAACCGGCGCCGGTGGTCAGAGAAACTTCAGCTAAGGCTTGACCGCCGGAGCAGAGGGCGGCTGCAATGAGGGCAACAGTACGAATTTTCATTATTCACTCCTTAAAAATTGCGATTGATTTAAAACTTCGTCGGTTTTACCGAGAAGGACGTTCTGTCCGTCTGCGATAAGTAGGGCTTCTTCAGTGAGACGAAGCGCTTCATTCGGTCTATGTGTGATGTAGAGAAAAGGAAGTCCGGCAAAAGAATGGATTCTCTCCAAATAACCTTGAAGCGAGTTGCTGAGGACGGGATCTAAGCTCGAAAGCGGTTCGTCCAGAATCATGAAATTTTCTGCACAGAGCATTGCTCTCCCGAGAGCGACTCTTTGGGACTCTCCGCCCGAGAGTTTCGAAGGACTCTTGTTCAAAAGAGGTTTGAGTTCAAGAAAACGAACGACTTCCTCGAAAGAGAGTGTATTTTTTCTGCGAGCAAATTGACGTCCGAACATCAGGTTCTTTCTGACGCTCATGAACGGGAACAGGCGGTGATTTTGGAATACGAAACCGATGCCTCTTTTCTGAGGCGGAAGATCGACACCCGAGTGAGAGTCAAAGAAAACGCGTTTTCCAAATTTGATATAGCCGGACTCCGGTCTTAACAAACCTGCAATGGCTTTTACAAGAGTGGATTTTCCAGCTCCGCTTCTTCCTAATATTGCAGTTCTTTCAGACAATAGGTCAGCGGCAAACCGAAAATTTTTGTCTTCTATCCTGACCGTGAAATCGAAAGAAATCATCGCTTCGTTATTCAAATAATGTATAGCGATGATAGCAAAATGGCCGGAAAAAATAATTTACTGAAATATAGCGTTTAAAGAGAGCGGTTGAATCAATTCAACCGTTCGCAGCGTTTTGTTCAAAGTTAGTGCGATTGATCTTTGAGCAATAGGATTTCGTACTTGGTCGTGAAAACTTCTCCGTTTCCTAATAACAAAGCAGGTGATTGATCGAAGAGATAGGCTGTGCCGGACAAAACGCATTTCTTTTCCAGTTCTGTCACTTTTTTTCGGAACATTTCTTGGTGTTCATCCATATCACCTCTAAAAAACCAAGAAGCGTAACGACCGGCAGGAAGTTTGAGAAGGTTGTTCGCTTTTCTTTTATCAGGAAAGTCCAAGCAGCCTAAGAAGACGAGTTGATTGTCAGGTTGAGCTTTGAAATCTGCGACGTATCCCCAAGGAACTACGGTCGTCTCATTCTGACGGGACTCAAAAAGAAAGTCCGCGTATTCTCGTGCCGTATTGAAGGAATTAAGTGTTTGGAAACTCGAGAACCGAAACGCCCTTTCTTTCTTGGTTTCAAACACAATCTCGCTTTCCGGGTGACGAGAGGCTTCTTTGCTTAACTCCAAAATTCCGTCTGTGTAACGGAGAAATCTTTTGGCCTTTTGAATTTCCTCCCGAAAGGCCTCCGACCTCTCCTCCAAGCGCTTGATGAACTTTTCTTCATTGGGACAAAGGATGAATTCCTTAATTTCCTCTAGGCTGAAACCGATATCTCTTAAGTGAGAGAGGAAGGCGAATTGGACGGCTTGACGCGGTTCGTAGTAACGGTATTTTTTACCATCGACATAAGCAGGCTTAAAGACACCTATTCGGTCATAGAAGATGAGCGTGTCTTTTGTGGTGTGACACATTTTTGCAAAATCAGCGGTTTTAAGCATTTTTCGATTTGACTATGGAGTAACACCATACTTTACCATTCGCTCCTTAGTTTTTAACTGATTGATAATTTTTATGTTTCATCCTTTGCTGTCGAAATTAGCCTGCTGCGTATTCTTTCTTTTACCGGGGTTAATTTACGGTCTTGTCATGTCTCGCCTTCCTGCTGTCAAAGCTGCAGCGGAATTATCCGATTCGCTTATCGGTCTTTGCCTATTTTGCATGGGGAGTTTCGGCTTGATCGGTTTGGCCGGCAGTCCGACTCTGATCAAAAAGATAGGAAGCCGATTCCTACTGTGCATCAGTGCAGTGGTAACCACGGTCGGTCTATGCATCATCGGCTACAGCAGCGGAGTGGCTGCCGTTTTGATCGGTTTTGGAGCCATGGGACTTGGAATCAGCATGCTTGACGTAGCCATGAATACACAAGGCGTGCTTTATGAGTTCTACTCAAGAAGCCAAAGCATGAATCTTTTCCACGCCTTTTATAGTTTGGGAGCCGTCCTTGCTTCGCTTATCGGTTCGGTTTGTGCCACCGCCGGCTTAAGTGCCGGTCTTAATTTCGTTGCAGCATCCGTTCCGTTTGTGGTCATTAGCCTTGCATTAAACCGATATTTGCTGCCCGAAAAACAGGTCAAGCAAGAGGAGAAGACGGTTAAAACTCGTCACCGTATTCCTTTGATCATCTTGGTTTGCGGTGTAATGGCTCTTCTGGCCTATGCAGCGGAAGGCTCCGTCGGAGAATGGGGCGCGCTTTACCTGACCACTGTTAAAGAGGCGTCTGTCGGTGTCGGAGCGCTTGTTTACGGAATATTTTCAGGAGTTACTTTCGGGGCTCGTTTGATCGGAGATCCTCTTAGAAAAGAATTCGGCGAGATCCCGGTCATTATTGCCGGCTGTGTTATTGCTTTCTTGGGCATGGTCGGCGTATTGAGCTTCAGTTCGGTTATCTTGGTTCTGATTTCATATGCATTTATGGGGCTCGGTTTGGCACCGATTGTTCCTACGCTCTTTAGTATGGCCGGTAAAAACGGGAAGGTCCCCGCTGCGGTAGCGACGAGTACCGTCGCCTTCATGGCTTATGGCGGCCTTTTAATTGTGCCTCCGTCCATCGGCTGGATGGCTCAGCATACCAACCTGCACGAGGCCCTCTTTATCGCTCTGGGACTTATTGCGCTGATGTTTAGCTTGGCTCTTTGGCTCAGGAAGCTATACAAATAATTAACGGAGCGGGTTTGCCGCTCCGTTAATGAATCTTAGAGGCCCCGCCATTGCGCCAGAGCCTCTTTTCTGATTATGAATTTAAAGCGTTGAGCGTGTCTTCAACAATCTGAGGAACTGTTAGGCGATAAGCCTTCTCGAGTTCATCAGGCTTGTAACGGTCAACAAATTTCTTTTCGAGACCGTAAGTCAAACATTTCATGCCTATCGGGCTGACAACCTGTGCGACTCTGCCGCCGAAACCGCCTTCTTTGGACCCATCCTCCAGAACGACCACGACTTTGTGATTCTGTTTGAGAGAGTTCAGGAGATCGGTATCAACACCGGAAACGAAGCGAGGGTTGATCAAGGTTGCATTGATGCCTTTTTCTGCTAATGCGTCGACAACGCCTTCGCCCTTAACGAAGAAGTCACCGGCCGCTATAACGGCAACATCTTTGCCTTCCTTGACGACCTTGAACTTGTTGAGATCGCAGTAATCTGTATCGACTTCACCCTTGCTGTGTTCGTAGCTGTAGGTCGGGACTCGAACTGCGACCTTATGTTCGTTCTGTTTCAAGGCCCAATCCATCATGGCGAAGTATTCTTCGACATTTGTCGGGGCAAGATAAACGATATTCGGGATCGATGTGATCATCGGAATGTCCCAGAAACCAAGGTGCGTCAAGTCTGTTAATGCACGAATACCTGTTCCCATGACCGGCATAAGAGCAGGGCTGTTGTCCATGGCCCAGTCTTGTTCAAGCTGGTCATAAGCTCTCTGAAGGAAGGTTGCCATGACCGGGTAGATCACCTTGGCACCGCCTCTTGCTGCGCCCGCCATTGTGGAAACACCGGTCTGTTCTGCAATTGCGACGTCAACGTACTGGTTGCCGCAGGCTTTTCTTTCTTTTTCCATGAAACCGAAGACTTCAGGTGTTGCGGAAGAAATGATGAGTAGTTCCGGATTTTCTTTAACCTTACGGAGTAAATAATCGCGCGTGTCGGTGATGTAATTCGGTTCATTTGACTGCTGCAGCGGTTCACCGTCAGCGACGTCATACGGTGCGCTGAAGTGGAACTCTTCACGATGAGCTTCAGCAGGGGCGTAGCCTTCGCCCTTTTGAGTATTGAGATGAACAACAATCGGCTTCTTAGTGTCTTTTGCTTTCTTCAGAGCGTTAATCACAGACTCTAGGTCATTGCCTTCGGCGACGTAGATGTAGTCGTAGCCGAGAGACTTAAAAAAGTTGTTGTCGTTCTGACCGTTGGTTTCTCTTAATTCTCTTAAGTTGTCATAGAGGCTGCCGTGGTTTTCGGCAATGGCCATTTGGTTGTCGTTGACGATAACGATGAAGTTGTCATTGAGTTTGGCTGCGTTATTTAAGCCTTCAAAGGCTACGCCGCCGCTCAAAGAACCGTCACCGATAAAGGCAACAATGTTGCAGTTTTCTTTTTTGAGGCTTCTTGCTTTAGCGAGGCCGAAAGCCAAACTGATCGAAGGAGAAGTGTGGCCGGCGTAGAAAATATCGTATTCCGGACATTCCTTCGGATCGGTGAATTCGCCGATGTCGGTGAACTTACTCTTGTCTAAGTAATACTGAGCACGTCCCGTCAGCATCTTATGCACAAAGTCTTGGTGGGAGACGTCGATGACGATCTTGTCTTTCGGAGCGTCAAAGACATAATGGACACCCATTAAGGCTTCAACGTCACCGAGGTTCGGGCCGACGTGACCACCGATCGTGGAAGTGTAGTTAATGATGGCGGCTCTCATCTGCTGAGCAAGATCTTTGAGGTCGTCGATACCGAGCGGTTTGATGTCCTGTGGTGAGTGAATATCAATGAGTTTCATTTAATTTTTCCTCAAAAAATAGAACCATCCCAAAAAGATAGTGTTTTCCCTTAGTTACAGGATAGCCTGAAGTCTCAAAAAGGACACTGAGATAAGGAGGATTTGTTACGGTATGAAACAGGCTGGAGTATTAGGCAAAGTCGGTGGAAATATGAGCAAAAGACCCCGCTTAACAATGAAGGAAGAGGACGGGGGTTAAGTTAAGAAGATAATGAGATTATGCATGGAGTTTCTGAGTTCCGTTGCCTTGTGGAAAGTACTTGAGTTAACAAAAAGGAGCGCCTTGCCCAGGCAGCTCCTTTGGAATAATCGTGCCGGAAGGAGTATTAGAAGAGGTACTTCAATCCGAATTTAACCTGGAAGTCGGTCTTCAAACGGCTCCCGGATTCGCGATTGATTTGCCCGAATACTTTGAACTTGTTTGAGATGGCGCCTTCTCCGCCGATACCGTAGTAAACGCGAGTTCCGATGGAGTGGTCCTTGAAGAAGAACTCGTTCATCCGGACTTTCGTTTTACCCAAAAAATCGTGATTTACGCCGGCGCGAAGATAAACCTGTCCGATGTTGTTACCATCGATGCCGGTAAAGCTGCGACCGAAGTCAAATCCGATCCTGCCGTTCAAACTGTTTGCGGAATCGACGTGAACCTTCATGTCGTTACTGAAACGGAATGAGGCAGCACTGACACGGAAATAGCTTAACTGGACCTGAGGGTCAACAAACCAAGCCTCAGGATTTGAGCCGATCGGGAGATAGAAGCGTTTTCCGGCTTCGACAGATAGACCGACACCATAATTGTGGTAATCCGCGTTTGACGTGCTTTCATCCACGCTGCGAGAGTGGAGCTTGTTGCTGTAACGGTTGACGGTCAAGACGGTATCAATGTATTGATCTTTTTCACCGAGCCAAGCCGCGTAGAGCTTGGCGCCGACAGAATTAACACGAGAATGATTTCCGGCGGCGTCTTTAACGTGAATTTTTCCTCTTGTCAGGAGGAAGCTGCCTCCGATAAGCCAGTTAGCGCTGAGCCTGTGATCTCCTCCGAAAGTAAAGGCGGCATACTTCAATCGGCTGGTTGAAGAATAATTGGAGTGATAGCGGCTTTTATCATGACGATACAAGAAATAAAGGCCGTCATCTGCGCCATTACGGATTTCGCCCATACGGCTGCGCAGGTCATCTAACGTTCCGAGGAACTGAATGACTTGGTTGCCAGAAGCAATGCTAGCAAGTGTCAACTTAGCGGCAGGGGACAAACCGATAGGCTGCTCCTCCGAAGGGTCAAACTGAGGAGGGTTGTCCGGGTCGAACGGAAGTTCAGGTAGATCGGGTTTAGGTGTATCGGGTGCCGGCGGCGTGATGACATCATCCGGAGGAGTTGGTTTAAGTGAGCGCTCTCCAAGGATTACCCAAACGCGAGAATCGCCTTGCTCTCCGTTTTGTTTTTTGAACGGAAAAATGCCTAATTTGTATTCGTACGGGCCGGCGTCAATGATGCCGCCGTCCGCTAATTCGAACCTTGCCTTGTCGCTTCCGTCGGGAGAAGCGTCATCAACTGCGATATGGTAAAGGTAGTGCGTGTCTTGAAGCGAGGCTCCTGACGATGCGAGCAACACACCGTGGTTTCCTTCGCTGTTTTCTGTGATTCTCAGAGATCCGGTGGAATTAGGCGCTAAATAGAAGATACCGCCTTCGCCGGTCAGTCTTTCGGTTTCAATTTCGACTGACTTGTCGCGTGGCCCCAATTGGATATAACTTGCGGGAGTAACCGATAGGGATGTGATCTTGCTGTCATCTTCTGAATACCAAAAAGAATTTGGGCTCATATTGATGTACGCGTCGCCGTCCGGATGAGTATCGATTACCGAAGACAAAACAGAATTTTCGTCTAAATCAATGGTCAGAGCATCCTTGTTTCCAACCGAAAGTGGTTCGCCGACATACATATATCCGTCTTTGGTTACGCTAAAGTATGCGGTAGCACCCCTGGGGGCTGAAGTGTCGTCAAGAGTTAGGCTCGAGATGCCAATTTTTTTGGACTTAATATGGACACTAGCGTTTAAATCCAAGGATAGAGGTTCGAGAAAAATTACCGCCTGGTCCGACGTGACTCGAAGATCGCTTCCACCCTCTAAATTTATTGCCTTATTGAAGTACACATTGTGGGTTCGTATACCTGATGAAACGTCTTGTCCTATGAGGAGAGAGCTATGGTAGGTCTCGGTGTACATTCGCATACCGACGTGGACGGCTTTATCGATAAATACATTCGAAGCGTCCATTTTCATTTGAGAGGCGAAGAGGTCTATAGTTGAACCAACTCCTTGCGATCCTTCTAAGGGCACCAAGAAATAAATTCCGGACTGGGCTTTTAAATCTAGGACGCTATTGAAAGTTTCTCTAACGCCTCCAAAAACAGCAATTTCATTAGCACGTAGAGATGCATAAGAATTTTCGGTGAGAACAATGGAAAACGCGCCGTAATCAGCGGCTCCGTGCTCAGATACTGGCGTCATGAAGATTATTTGGTTTTCAGCGGAAATTTCTGTCTTCAGATCATTGTCAACGCTCAGAGCGTAACCAAAACCATTTTCTTGAACAGGCACAGGAGTAACAATGAGATTATTTCCTGCAGTTAAGGTTACATTTTGACTTTCCGGATCCAATTTAAAAAGTTTTTTTGGAGGGAATGAAGAGGTATCTCTTTTGTTAAGGAAATATCCCACATTGATAGAATTGATCTCTATGTTTCCCGGTTCGGTTATGTTCCAGGCAATCGGAGCTTGATTCGTATGCAGGATGAAATTTTTAGTGTCTTTTCCTTCTGTAAAAGCCCGTTTGATTTCAGCTTCTAGTCCCGGGAAAAAAGTTTTCCAATTCGTAAGGTTGGAAATTTCAGTGTCTGACATACCACGGTATAGAGCATCAAATTGTCCAGCTGCAGAAATCGTGGGTAAGACAAACGCAAATGCCAGTAAGGAAGCTGCAGTACGTCGAAAATTATTAACACTACTTGTTCCCATCCGAATCTCTCTAATATTTTTGTTATAGCCGTATGCGACAAAGGATAAAATAGAAATTTATAATTAATAAAGGGGTTATTTCTAAAAATCTTCTAGTCCTCAGAAGAGGCATCCTTTTTTCAATCTCATTAAAATTTGTAAATTCAGATTCATGATAAAGTCCAATGAGTATAAGGATTTTCCATCTGTCTCAAAATGAGAGGATTCGGGAGGGGTAGATATAAAAATCGAGGTTAAATTAACTGCTCATCAATGGTTAAACATTAGCTAACTTAAGTTTATAGAGATAAATTACCCCAATCTTCTTTAGAACTAATTGATATACAAGGATTGGATATATCAGATGTCAAAATATGGCATTTAATTTGTTTCCAATCAAAAGAACAAATAAATTGGCAAAAAAACGGCCCGATTTCTCGGGCCGTCGATAAAGTTAATTCAGTTATTAGTAAAGACCGATGAGTTTCCACCAGAGCATGCCGACCGTGAAGACGATGAGCACACTCACTGTTACCAGCACAAAGTTGATCTTGTAGAAACGAGGTCTTTCGAAGAATCCCTGACCGTAGTAGATCGGGCCTGGGCCGCCTGCATATTCTGTAATTCCCCACATGAAGTTAGAGAAGATAGCGAAGCAGACAGCCACCATCAGCGGAGGAGCGCCGGCGCCGATTGCAACAGCGGCAAATGGCACGTACATCGCCGCAACATGTCCTGAGGCTGTTGCGAAGACGTAGTGTAGATAGATGTAAGCAAAACCGAGGAGGATGAATGTTGTCATCCAGTCCATGCCGGTGAGCATAGAGGCAAATCCTGCAGACATCCACTTAATGAAGCCGAGAGAAGTCAGACCGGTAGCTAAAGAAATGATGACGCCGAACCAGACAACGGTGTCCCATGCAGCTTTATCGGCCAAGACGTCTTTCCAATTAACGGCGCCCATGGCGAAAAGCAGAGCGGCAAGACCGATACCAATAGCGTTGGCATTCAAGCCTGTCCACATCGTCGTGCCCCATCCGAGGAGGGCCAGCACGAAGCCGATTGCAACCTTGATTTCCTGAGAAGACATCGGGCCCATATTCTTCAGTTCTTCACGGCCCATCTTCTTGGCCTCGGGCGTGCGCTTGAGTTCAGGGTTGAGGATCTTGTAGGAAAGCAAAGGCATAACCACGAAGCAAACCATGGCCGGAACGACAGCAGCCCAGAACCAGCCTACCCAAGTAAGCTCGATTCCGAGACCTTCTTTAGCCAATGTCGCGCACAGCGGGTTGGCAGCTATACCGGTCATGAACATTGCTCCGGTAATCGGAGTGAACTGGAAGCAGGTCATCGTCAGGAATTCTCCCAGGCGCTTTTGCTTGGGCCCCGGTTCGGAATCCAAAACCTGATCGATAGACTTAGAAATCGGAAGAATGATGCCGCCGGAACGAGCGGTTACGCTGGGCATTGCAGGAGCAAGAATCAGGTCGGCAATACCCAAAGAGTAAGCAATACCGAGCGAAGAACCACCGAACAAGGAAAGCGTTTTATACGCAATTCTGCGGCCGAGACCGGATTGGACAAAGCCTAGAGAAAGAACATAGGCAGAGAAGATCATCCAAACCGTACCTGAGGCGAAGCCCGAAAGTGCCGCTTTAAAACTCAGGGTATTCGTAAAAATGGTAACAGCCAGCGCGATGAACATCAGGGCGCCGGAAGGAAGCGGGGCTAATGGCTAGCCATTGAATATCTAATCAAACCTATACATACTCAGCTTCCTTAATGACATGGAACCCCTTTG
>ENA-USYV01001064-USYV01001064.1-human-gut-metagenome-genome-assembly--contig:-NODE-1064-length-28363-cov-13.891112_pt1 | contig 28363 bp, 19 predicted proteins | sample MGYA00250066_ERZ773514 | MGnify/ENA primary metagenome ERZ773514 (study PRJEB29103, sample SAMN06112049) | human gut metagenome | biome: human gut; feature: ankylosing spondylitis patient; material... | reverse complement strand
TTACGGCCCTCCTTGTCGGGAATGGCCGGGACAGCCGTCGCCTTGTCCTGATACCAGTATGCAACGGTAGCCAGGTCGAGCGTCAGGCAATTGTTGTGTCCATGCTCGATGGTGGCTTTCAGCCCTTTCTCGAAGAAGACGGGATCCTGAATAAAGAACCGATAGACATGTGTACGCCCCAAGAATCCGACATCATTATTCACACGTGGATAGCCGAAGTAGATATGCTGGTAGGGCTCTTTCGGGCACCAGGCGGTGTTGAACAAGTCTTCCGTACCGGTGCCTATCAAGGAAGCCTGTTTTTCACCGTCGATGAACCACATGTCATCGCCTTCACCATACCACATGGGGGTAGGGCACTGTACATAATAGTTCAATCCCACAAAATGGCCCTTTCCCTTGATATCGGCAAACACATAATTGTCGGCTCCGTCCTTATTCTCCGTCTGCTTACCCACGGAACCCCACTCGGTCTCCCCTTCGGGAAGCGCTTCGGTAATCTCACGGTTAAACCACGCATGGAAACGTCCCATGTCCTTGGGCAGTTCCTTCATCTCCACATAGTCTATGTAGTAGTAGAAGGCGCCGATGTTGACATCCGTCTGATTCTCTATCTCAATGCGCGCACCTTTGGCAAAAGGCATGGCGAAATAGCTGCACAAACCCGTACCACCGTTGGGACCGGAAGAAAGGGCAAAAGAAGCATAGTTATACTGTTCGTTCCATCCCTGGCCGAAAAAGGGACCGATGGGGGACACGACAGAAGGCTCGTCGCTGCCGTCCCAGTACATCCGAAGGATGATGTCGTTACGGGAAAGCTGGCGCGGTCCCGGAGACATCGTTATCCAGATATGGTTGATTACGCCTGCCCCCTTGATGTCGGCCAAGACAGCCGTTTCGCCCGGCTTGATGGCCTTCAGGTGGTCACGGTTGTTGCCCGTACGGTCATAACTGCTGACACGGCGGTTGCGCAAGCCTTCCTTCATCTTGGCAAGGTCATACATTTCACTAGACATATTGGTCTGCGCAAAAGCGCTGCCTACTCCCATCAAAAAGGAGAATAAACCTACAAAAAACTTTTTCATCATGGTATTCTTCATTTTTCAAATTATGTTTTTCATCAATCTATCGGTTGTCACTTTCTTGTGGCATCCGACTTCCTTATCTTCTCCTCCAGTATCCGCGCCAGCCTGCGTGCCACTTTGGGCTGCTGTTCATACACATTTGTGGTCTGGTATGGGTCTTCCTCCAAATTATAAAGCTGCACAGAGGGTGCATCCGGCTTTATCCGGGCATTTTCTATATCGCTGTTCACCTGATGGGTGAGCTGGAAAGCGGATGCCCCGCCCAAGTCATGGTCACCGACATTCTTTCCGGTAAATCCACCGCTGTTTTGCGCCGGAATATAGACCCACTTCCCTTTGCGAATGGAAAGATGGCTCTTTTGGGAAGGACAGATAATAATATGGTCCCGAATCATTTTCCCGGGATTTCCGATAAGGGCAGGAAGCATATTGAAACTGTCCGGCCCGTCCTGCTCCTGCAATTCATATCCTGTGAGGGCAGCCAAAGTGGCAAGCATGTCAACATTGGACATCAACTGGTTGGATACGCTGCCCGCAGGAATCCTGCCCGGCCAGCGGACAATCATAGGAATGCGATGCCCGCCTTCCCAAGCTCCGAACTTGAAACCAAGAAGCTTGCCGTTGATATGGTGTCCTGCCTTCCAAGCTCTCTGCCCTCCATGATTCAGCATTCCTCCGTTGTCACTGGTGAAGATGAGCAGAGTATTTCCCGCCAGCCCTTCCTCATCGAGGGTACGCATAATCTCGCCTACCACCCAGTCCAATTCATGGATTGAATCACCGTAAGGTCCTGCCTCACTGGTACCTACAAAGCGTTCGGCCGGTGTAAAAGGATGATGGATGTTGGTGGTAGCATAATACAAGAAGAAAGGTGAATCCTTATGTTCCTTTATCCACTGCACGGCCCGGTCTTTCAAAGTAGTGGCTACAGCCCTGTCTTTGTACAAACGGTGCGCAGCCGTGGCTCCACCAATAGAGTTGATACCGAATTTTTCATCGAACTCCTCCGTTTCTGCCCTCTTGCCTCTTACAAACGGGTCGTTGGGATCATAACCCACCACATGATGGTTCTCCACATAAACAAAAGGTGGATGACTGTTGAGAATAGGCACACCGAAGTAATAATCGAATCCCAATTCAAGTGGTCCGGGAGCCAGTTCCTTGTTCCAGTCCATCTTTTCGTCCGTACGGAATCCAAGATGCCACTTCCCCACGATGGCAGTGGAATAGCCGGAACGTTTCATCACATCCGCAATTGTGGTGCGTGCCGTATCAATTTGCAGAGTCTGATTCAGGAAGATTGCCCCCCAAATATCCTCACGGCAAGGATATTGACCAGTCATTAGTCCATAACGTGAAGGCGTGGAAACAGCCGAGGATGAATGAGCGTCCGTAAAGCTACGGCCCTGCGATGCCAGACGGTCTATATTGGGAGTCTTGACCTTGGTGGCACCGTAACAACCAATGTCGCCATAGCCCAAGTCATCAACGTTGATAATGATTACATTGGGCTTGACCTCAGTGGAAGCCGGAGATTGCTGCGCGACGGCAGGCAAAGCGCTGAATCCCATCCCTACTGTGAAGGAGAGGGACCCGGTGAGAAGTTTGTGTTTCATGTTTCACTCAATTTATCGGTTAATACAACATCCTTGCAAATAGAAGGTCAATGAATCCTGAATATCTTTATCCCATTCAAGAACGTCATTCCCTTCACCGCCTCAAAGTCCACTGTAAGGTTTCCACCGGTTACGGCAATACGCAATTTCTTGGATATGCAACGGTTCCCGCCTACTTCTATCGCCGGAGAGAAATGGCTCAACCAAGGCCGACCGTTGACAGAAACATTGAAGACACTGCCGCGGAAATCGGCATTGTCTAGGGTAGCGACAGCTCCCAAATCGTAAGTCACCCGTTCGGAACGTGCGTTCAGGTCAGCAAAAAGAAGTTCCACTTCATAGTCGCCGTCGGGCAAGTCGAAGCGATAGGCTTTGATGCCCTTGCGTTTGGTCTGGAGCAAAGGAACGTTACGGGTGTCTTTCACTTCGGCAGTGGTTCCGATACGTCCCGGAGAACGGCGGAAAATCTCTCCACCTATGTAGCCCCAACTCCCAGGAGTATAAGCTTGGTCGGGAAGCCAGCAAAGATCACTCTTGTCATCCGTAAAGAAACAGTTGCTGCCCACGTTCACTGCAAGTTCCAGCTGTCCGGAGCCGGCTGCCGCGATATAGCGAGGCTGCATCTTCACAAAAATGTCCGAAACCTGCTCCACCTTCTTCCCTTGATAGATGCCGGATGCTACAAGCGTGTTTCTTCCCACAACAAGAGGTACCCGCCACCCAGCATGGCAATTCTCAATGTCTTGTACAGAGAGTTTTTTCCCATTGACAGACAGCTCTACCTTATCCAGATTGGAATACACTTTCACCGGATGTTCCACTGCTTCGCCGTCCGAAACCACAGTCCGATGCTTCCAGTCATCCACAGCAATGTGCAGCACCGGAATATCCTTACGCAAAAATGCCTGAAAATAATAAAACACATCTTTAGGCCGGCGATCATTGTACATCAGCCCTTTATTATTAATGTGTGGCGTAGCCTCCTGGCGATTGGCAGAACTGAAATCAATGAAATTCCACTCTGTGGCGCCGACTATGAACGGCCGCCTCATGATAGCGGGCAGATAGTATTCGAGGTACAACTGCTGCCATTGCATGGAGAAATCGAATATCTGCGGCTCGAGCGACTGCAAGCGCGGGTCGGAACCGGCACCGAACTCACTGATTATTAACGGACGGTGCGGGTATTTACGATGCTCTTCGTCCACAAAGCGGTCGAAAGACTTGAAGTCGTTCTCATACCAGCCCTGATAAAGGTTCCAACCGGAAATGTCGGTGATATTGCTGAGACCGATTTTATTGTAAATCTGATTGCCGTGGTAGGCCATCGTACTCAGACGGTAGGGGTCTTCCCTCTTCAGAGTTTCCTCCAGATGCCGGGCAAGCGCCAAGGTATTCTCGTAGAAACCGTTGAGCCGTTGTTTCTTCACCCGATACTGCAGCTGGATGACAGCCTCGTTCATATACCCCCACATAATGACGGACGGATGGTTGTAATGCTGGCGAATCATTTCGCGCAAGGCGCTTGTGGCATTCGCGCGGAACTCGTCACCCAAAGCTATCAAATCTACTACCGGAATCTCCTCCCATACCAGCATGCCGAGTTCGTCGCAAGCACGCAACACGGCATCGTCCTGCGGGTAATGTGCCAGACGGACAAAGTTCACACCCATGTCTTTCAGCAACTGCATATCCCTGCGGTGCATCTCATCCGAAAGCGCTATGCCCATCGGCATCTGGTCCTGATGACGGCAAGCTCCCATAAGTTTCAGGGGTTCCCCATTCAACTTGAAGCCTTCCTGCGCATCCACGCTGAACCAGCGGACCCCCAAAGGGACACGTGTCTCATCTTTCAACACCTTGCCACGCACATCTTTCAAAGAAACTTTCACGCTGTACAGATAAGGGGAATCGGGCGACCACAACTGTGGCTTTTCCAACTGTAACCGCTCCTCGAAGGCGAACGCCCCGTCGGCATCTATCCGGACGCTGCGCAAAGATTGGGCTACGGTCTTCCCATCGGTATCCAGCACCTCGACGTCCAACTTCAACACCGCACGCCGCACATCACGGTTCACCAAAGTCCCACGCACACTGATTTCCGCCCTATCCTCACTCACGGAAGGCAAATCGACATAAATGCCCGTAGAGGCATAGTCGGTAAGGCTGATGTGCTGCTTTGCAGCACTGATGAGCCACACATTGCGGTAGATGCCGCCAAAGATGGTGAAGTCGCCGGACAAAGGAGGTATCCGGTCGTTCTGATTATTGACGTGCACCATCAGCAGATTCGGGGCATCAGTCCTTACTTTATCCGTAATGTCTACGGTAAAGGCAGAGTAACCTCCTTTGTGGGTAGTGAGCAGCTCGCCGTTGAGGTACACATCTGCCAGAGAATTGACAGCATCAAATTTCAGGTAAAGCTGCTTATCCCGCATCTGCGCGGCATCCGTACGGAACTCTTTCTTATACCAGGAAGAAGCCCTGCGGTAGTTACGGGTAGAATAGGCATCCGTATTCCAGGTATGTGGCAGATGTACCTGTTCCCAACCTTCCTCATGACATCGCACTTTCTGGAACCGATTGTCATTATACGCAACATAATACCAGCCGTCATTGAAACTCTGAACCACCCGCCCGGCATTGACAACCGGGTACATGGTGGACAGACACAATATTAATAAAAATATTTTCTTCATGTTTTTCAATAGATTATATTATTCCACACAAGTCAGGCAAATACTGCAAGAATGCTGCATATAGTTTGCAGTGAAAATGCAGACAATATGCAGCAACAATGCCATCTCAACGCAGTGTCTCGAATGCTGCATATTGCCGCCTCGGGAATCAGTTAGAGTAACGTGAACGTTGCTTTCTTTACGTCCCGGCTATTTCTGCCAATCATCACCTCAAAGTTACCGGACTCGCATACAAAATCAAGATTGTAGTTGTAGAACTTCAGCAATTCGGGGGTAATCTTGAAAGATACTTTTTTAGATTCGCCGGCTTTCAGGAAAATCTTTTCAAAGCCTTTCAACTCTTTCACCGGACGGGTTACACTTCCCACAAGGTCACGAATATAAAGTTGAACCACTTCTGCACCGTCTCTCTTGCCGGTATTGGTCACAGTCACGGTAGCAGTCAGTTCGCCCTTATCCGTCATGCTAGTCTTGTCCAAAGCCACGTCGCTATAAGAGAATGTTGTATAGCTCAAGCCGAAACCAAAGGGATAAAGCGGTTCATTGTCTATGTCTATATAGTTGCTGCGGAATTTCTGGAACCATGCACCGTCGGCAAGAGGGCGGCCCGTGTTCTTGTGGTTGTAGAACAAAGGAATCTGTCCCACGCTCTTCGGGAAAGTCGTAGTCAGCTTCCCACTCGGATTCACATCACCAAACAATACATCACCGATGGCAAAACCTGCCTCACTGCCCGCAAACCATACATTCAGAATGGCCGGCACGTTTGCCTGCTCCCAGTTCAGTACCAGCGGACGACCGGTAAACAGCACCAGTACCACCGGTTTTCCCGTTTTCAATAATTCCTGTAACAGTATGCGTTGGGTGTCCGTCATTTCAAGATTCGTGCGGCAACTGCTCTCTCCACTCATTTCCGAAGACTCACCGAGCGCAGCCACAATAACATCCGATTTGGCAGCCACGGCAAGAGCCTCGTCCAGCAACTCCTTGTCCGAACGATTGTCACGGTGTAAAGAACGTCCGAACATAGTGGCACGTTTCTCATATTCGGCATCACTCATCAAATTACAGCCTTTCGCAGTCAGTATTTCGGCTTTACCGCCTGCTACCGCCTTCAAACCTTCAGCCAAAGAAGTAGCATTCTTCAATACGGCAGCCACACTCCAAGTACCCGGCATATTACTGCGGCTGTCTGCCAACGGACCTACCACAGCAATAGTGCCCTTCTTGGCCAGCGGAAGCACATTACCCTCGTTCTTCAGCAACACCAAGCTCTCCGAAGCAATCTTACGCGCAACGGCACGATGCTCTTTGGTAAAGATTTGCTTCTTGGCACGCTTCACATCACAGTATTTATAAGGATTATCGAACAAGCCCAACTTGTACTTAGCTTCCAAAATACGGCGACAAGCCACATTAATTGCTTCTTCTGTCACTTTTCCTTCTGTCAATGACTTCTTGAGCGTACCAACAAATGCATCGCTCACCATATCCATATCTACACCAGCATTCAGCGCCAACGCGGCAACAGTCTGCGTATCGCCCATGCCATGGTCGGTCATTTCTGTAATTCCGGTATAATCTGTCACTACAAAACCGTCAAACCCCCACTGCTTACGCAATACATCCGTCATCAACCACTTGTTTCCAGTGGCAGGAATGCCATCGACCTCATTGAAAGAGGCCATCGCACTGCCCACACCGGCATCAACCGCCGCCTGATAGGGCAACATGTATTCATTGAACATGCGCTGATGGCTCATATCTACTGTATTATAGTCACGTCCTGCCTCACCGGCACCATACAAGGCAAAATGCTTTACACAAGCCATAATCTCATCATTACGGCTCATATCCTTTCCCTGATAACCACGTACCATGGCCTGCGCAATGGCTGCTCCCAGAAACGGGTCTTCACCGTTGCCCTCGGACACACGCCCCCAACGGGCATCACGGCAAATATCCACCATCGGACTGAATGTCCAGCAAATACCGTCGGCACTGGACTCAATGGCCGCAATACGCGCCGATTCTTCAACCGCCTTCATATCCCATGTACACGACAATCCCAAAGGAATGGGAAACACCGTTTCATATCCATGAATAACATCCATACCGAATAAGAGAGGAATACCCAAACGACTTTCTTCAACCGCCTGCTTCTGTACATCGCGGATACGTTCCACACCTTTCAGATTGAAAAGCCCGCCCACTTCACCGGCACGAATACGTTTGGCCACATTACTACTTTTAGCCTGACCGGTCGTAATCTCACCGGTAACCGGCAGATTCAACTGACCTATTTTCTCTTCCAGGGTCATCTTCTTCATTAAATCGTCAATGAAACGATTCATATCGACCGGAGATTTCTGCGCATACGCACTAACGGCAGTAAACATCAACAAGGCTAAAAATGATTGTAACTTGAAAAGTAAATGCTTCATGTCTTTCATGCTTTTAATTTATAGAAATATTATTTTGCTGCAAATAAAAGAAAAGCATGCGACAACCTCCACATCCCGCACTACAATAAAAGTACATCCATCACTAAAAAACAAAATAGGAAGTACAATATTAGTACTTCCCCCATTAATATTTTACTGTAAAACAGTTATTTAAAATTTATAAGGAAATCAGTTAGACTTTCTTCCGGAAGCAGATTGAATTTCTTGCGCAACCGGTATCTTGCAGCATCAACCCCACGCGTGGAAATATTGAGCAACTTCGATATCTCCTTTGTCGGCATATTCAAGCGAAGCAATGCACAAAAGCGCAAATCTCCTGAAGTCAAATCTGTATATTGAAGTTTCAGATTACGGAAGAAGTTTTCGTGTATACGGTCAAAATTAGCCTGAAACATAGTCCAATTCTCTTTATCGGACACTATATTGCTATTAACTAAAGTGAGCAGCTTATCCAAGTTCTTACGGCCATACTGCCCCGACAACTTTTGCCGCTGTATCTCTTCTTTCAAGGAATTCAGAAATTCCTGATGGGCGATATTTGTCATTACCACACTGGACAACTCCTTGCTTTTAAAACGCAAATCGGCCTCAAGCTGCTCCTTTTCCAACTCAACAATCTTCTTCTCTTGCCGCTCGAGTTCTGCCTGATGGGCTACGCGCTGCCGTTCAATCACACGGTCTTTCTTTTTCTTCACGAAACGGTAGACCAGATATTGCAACAAAGCCAACAGACACAATCCTGCCAAGATATAACTTCCCACAGCCCAATAAGACAAGTACCACGGAGATAATATCTCAAAAGGAAGCTCTACCGATGCCAAAACCCTATCAGTATTATATATCTCAGCTTGGAAAATATAATTTCCATAAGGAAGACGGGCATACATTTTCTGCAAACTGCGTCCACTGGGCACCCATTGTTCGGAATAGCCATCCAACTTATATCTTACCTTATAAGTATAATCACTATAAACCGGATAACACAAGGTAAAACTCACTGTATTAAATTCGGACTCCACCCGGACTCCCGGCTGCGCCACCAATGTTTTCCGCTCACCACTGAATTCATCAATAGCCCGCATTCCCGAAATCCATAAAGAACGTTTGACTCGGGATTTATACAACGAAGAACTATCCGTCTCAATACGGGCAATGGCATTGTTCAGGCAAAGATAGGAATGATTATTTCTCTTGTCATAAGCCACGCTTCCACGCTCTTCCACTGCCAGACCGTCAAACAAAGAATATGGAATCCGGAGTTCTATATCGAAAGTATTTATCGCACATTTCACCAAATACACCGTTCTGTCCCCTACAAACCAATAACGATCTCCACTTGCACGACTCACAGTCTTGATTTCCCTCAATTCCGCCAATTGTTCATTCATCGTTTCATAAGGAACAATCGAGTCGGTCATATCTTCATAAGTATAAAAGTATTCTCCATTAGAAAAAACCACCCGACCATTGATTTTAAAAAGCGTGAAACTTCCACCCTCTACTTCTCCCAAACTCTCATACTTCCGCACATCCTTTACCAGCTTCATATCCGGATCAATCCGAAAGCGATACAAACCATTCCTTAAGTGTTTCGCCCAGATATTCCCCTGATGGTCCACTTCTATATGGCGAATCATGTGACTGAACCCACGTAAGGACCGAGTAAAATAATACTCTCCCGAAGCAGTTTCCGTATATAAATTCAAAAGCGCATAAGTCCCCTCCAATAAAAAAGACTGTTCCTTCAATTCAATCTTTTCCATACACATCCCTCCCTTTGCGTCAGCCACCTGCTTTGACTTCAATCCCGATATAAGGAAAGTACCCTTGTTGTGTCCGCAAAAAATCTGTTTTCCCCATTCATCGACGAACCACGCTTGTTCTTCCAAGCCCGGAACCAATTCAGCCTTTCCATCCTTAAGCCAATAAAGTCCTTGATTAGAAGCAATATAAGCTTCATTTTCCCTTACTAGAACATCATATACCATACCTATTTTACGAAACGGAGGTTCATAATAATAGATTAGAGAATTATTGTGTATATAGGCAATACCTTCATCCAAAGCTGTCCATATATTATTGTCATCATCACAATACAACTTCAAAACAGTATTGTTCTGTAGTTTATTATCCGTATTGACCTTCCAAATCAGCTTTCCTTTTTTATCCAACGCATATATGCCATCGGATATTGTGCCAACAACGTAGCAACTGTCTTTGGTCATCACCGCACGATTAATGGTATGCTTCCTGAATACATCATCACATTCGGTTTCCCATTTTTCCACCCTCCCATCTCGATAGAGAAAACCTCCCTGATTACGGGTAAGCATTAAAACCGCATCATCATAAGGAAGCCCAGCCAGGACATCGCTATTCCCAAATGCCTTTCTGGGAATAAGTTCTTCCATTTTCCTGCCAGAAAAGACACAAAGTCCACCATTTATTCTTTGAGAATAAAAAGTATTTCCAACCTGAAATAAGTTCAGAGGAAGACTCTTCATCCGAGTACCTTCCACCGAATTTCCATTATAAAAAAAGAGAGAACCAAACGATTGAAAAACAATTTCTCCTTGAACGCAAACAATGTTCCAGATTTCATCGTTATGAAAAGTAAAATCCTTCACCTCATCTTTTAGCGAATGATATTCAAGGGTATTATAAGGAGTACGGACAAAATAACCGAATTCTTCGTAAGAGCCTACATAAATTCTTCCATCTTCACTGATATATATAGCACGCACAATTCCTTTTGTCGGTAATTCATACAACCGCCAAGCACTTCCATCAAATTCCAGCAGTCCATTATTATTGCCAAAATACATCACCCCTCTTTCATCTTGTGCAATAGACCAATTCTGAATACCGGCATTATAATCCGACACCGAATAGCTCCTCACTATAGGAGAAAAAGGTATGGGTGAAGCTTGCAGCAAACTACTGAAAACCAAAGACAAGAGAAACGTTATTGCAATTCTCATGAGTACTGTTTATAGGTATTTACCAGCAAAGATAAAGCTTTTTGCGTTTTCGTAAAAACAAAATCGCGGATTATCCTCTTTTTCTGGAAGATAATCCGCGATAATATCCAAATCCAATTTATTAATTTTCAGCAGTTTTCTGTTTTCCCAAAGGAATAGAAACACCCAAGTAAGCATTGACATTCTTCGTATTCTTACCAAAGAACATATAGTCTGTTCCCGCAAAGAAAGGACCCAGTTTCAGTGCCAGACCGAAGGTTTTACCGGCTCCTTGAAGTACGGAATAGCTGGCAGCTACATTGAAAGCATTCGTCGGACGGATGCAGGCAGAGAAAGTCAGCTCATTCAAAGTTTTCGGTTTGGCAAAACGACCGGTATACAAGGCACCCACTACCAGCCAATCATTCAGTAAGGCATATTCAGCGCCAAGAACCATTGTAGAAGTCAATCCACAGGTACGGCTCTTCTCAGAAGCCTCCTCCGTCTTGAGCTGCAACATGTCATAGTTAAGAATCTCGCCGCTGTTCACAATATCCATGAACTCCTGTTGCGAGGCCGGGTCAAGAAGATCATAAGTCTGCTCTGCATTGGCTCGCGCTATACTGGTATTCGATTTAGACCATTTGATAAAGCCCAAATCAAGAACTGAAGCAGAAAGTGTCAATTTATCCAGTAACTTGTAAGATACTCCCAAATCAATAGCCCCACCATATCCGGCAAAACCAAAACTGCCAAAATCAATTTCATCGATATAATCACCATTCTCATTCTCGGGAAGTTCTAACAGCTTTGACGAGTTCTCCAAAGTTGCATCCACTTGAATGGAAGCTTTACTCGTCACTCCTGAAGAGCCGACAGAAGGAGTTTCCACATGAATCTGGTTGATGTTCAGCTTTAAGTTACCGATACCCAGCAGCATCTTCACCTTACCACCTACAGCCAGTCGGTCTGTGATATTCCTTGCAAAGCCAAGGCCGACTTCCGCATAGGAATTTATCTCAAGCTTCTGTCCATTAATGGTTTCGTTAATACCCCAATAGTCAGAAATATTGTCGCCGAACTCCCGGCTGCTCATGTTATTCATAAACTGGAACATGGTTTTCGGTATGGCGGCACCGATATCATTACGCAACCCCACATTGACTGACCAGAAGTTCTTTCCTTTATACCACCCGGCAGACAGAATGTCGGTACTCAAATTCACATTCAAGTTATTGGTAGCATCCAGTCGGTTCATAAAGTCATTGCTCATGAAATAGTCGCTATCATCACTGTTCTCAATAATGTCCATAATATCCCTATACCCCAGGGAACTGGAGTTGACGGTAGCATTCAACGAACCTATCACGGGAATATTCAGATAACCGCGTCCCGGCATCAAGGCCGGATTGAGCTGCATACGCTGGTTACTTCCTTCCATAAAGTAGGAAGTGCGCAGGAACTGGGCTTGTCCGGAAAGAGAGAAGCAAAGCAACAATACCACAGACAGCCATACTTTCAGAGAATTCAATTGTTTCATAACCTTGTCAATATTTTCATTATCACCTGCAAAAATATAAAACAAGTTAATACCCTACAAACAACTTAACCGGATAGTCGTGTATAAAAGGCTTATACAGAGACTATCCGGTATAAATTAAGGAGCAAATAAAAGAATCCTCTTAAGAGTGTCCTTATACTATTTCATCATAAACATGTTCATTTGCTCTCGTAGCGGTACTCAGAAAAACCGGGGCTGTCTCCTTTCTTTGTTGCAGAGACATTGACGTCACTGCCGGAGCACTCAACATTTCCTTATATTTTTCCGGAGCAGTCAGTATCTTTACAGCCTCTTTCAAATCATCATCATCTTTCAACTGCTGGATAATGCTTCCACGCTGGAAATAATAACGTTTGATGATTTCTACCGCAATCATGCTCTTGATGTCCTTGGAGAAATGGTCAAGGTCACGGTCCAGATTATGCGACAATTTTTTCTCCAGCGCTTCAAACTCTTTCGAAGCATCAGTCAGATAGCCCTCAAATTCGGCCATCTCCTTCAGGTTCTTCAGCATCTTCTCTGTCTGCTGGTCGTATTTGAAGTCCGCCTTTTTCACCATCGCCTTGAAGTCCGCATAATCGGCATCTGTAATTTCAAACTTCTCTGCTGAAGGAATGGTAGGATGTTTCAAGCAATAGTCCGTAGCATAATTGAAAATAAGATTGTCATTGACAAGATAGAACAGAATGTTGGGCAGCTTCTCCTGCTTCACCGCAATGTCCGGAGTCACGCCTCCGCCATCCCGCACTTCACGTCCGGCAGCCGTATGGAACACGGTAGTAAGGCTGTCCGGAATACGTCCCACACTGCCGTCCTCATTCCGGTGCTTGTAGTCGATAGCCTGCACACAACGGCCGCTGGGAATATAATATTTGGAAGTCGTCAGCTTCATGGTACCACCGTACGGCAACGGACGGGTGGTCTGCACCAATCCCTTACCGAAAGTACGGTTACCGATAATGACCGCACGGTCAAGGTCCTGCAAAGAGCCCGCAAGGATTTCTGACGAAGAAGCCGTTCCGCCATTGACCAGAACAGCCAAAGGAATTTCCAGATCCAACGGTTCACGCAATGTCTTGTAGGTATTGCTGGCTTGCTTAATCTTACCCTTTGTCGTCACAAGTGTTTTTCCGCGAGGCAGAAAGAAGTTGGCTATCTCTATAGACTCATCCAGCAAGCCACCCCCATTGTTCCGCAAGTCAATCACCAACGAAGTCATCCCCCGCTTCTTCAAGTCCAGAAAAGCCTGCTTGAACTCCTTGGAAGGATTCCCCGAGAAGGTGCTGAGATTGATATAACCTATATTATTATCCAGCACTGTATAATAAGGTATGAACGGCAATTGGATGGAACGGCGCACAATGTCGAAATCCAACGGTTTCTCTGTACCGGGACGTTGCACTTTCAGCTTGAAGCTGGTACCCACTTGTCCGCGAAGCATCTCGCTGACTTCTTGGTTGTTCTTTCCGGCAAGGTCCTTTCCGTCAATCTCCATCAAAATATCTCCGGCTTTCAGGCCTACATCGGCAGCAGGCATATTCTCATATGGCTCAGATATCATGGAACGTTTTAGTTTCGGATTCCAAGTAATCACAGAACCTATACCACCATAGGAATTCTTCAGCATCTGCTCCAATTCGCTTTGGTCATCTTCCGGATAATACTCCGTGTAGGGATCCAGCGAGTAGAGCATGGCATCAATGCCTTCACGGATAGTCTTGTTCGGATCAATCGTATCCACGTAGAACATATCCAACTCTTTCACAATGGAATTGAATATATCCAGATTCTTTGCTATTTGGAAACTACGGCTATCACCACTCTTAAACCCCCAAAAACAAAAGGCTCCTGCTACAATCAGCAAGGTAATCATCCAGCGTATCTTTAAAATTCTTTTCATAATATGTCTATGTGATAATATGCTAATTAATTAATAAAATTTCTTCCTTGATTTTTTCCCATTGTGCAGCCTGAAGCTCCGTACCCACCACTTGTATCACATCTTTGGAGAGAAGGGAGCCTATCTTGCCACATTTCTCCAGCGAGTAGCCACACGTCAGTCCATACAAGAAACCTGCCGCAAAATAGTCGCCAGCTCCTGTAGTGTCCACCACTTTCTCTACCGGAGCCGCTTGTACCTGCACCATCTCTGTACCTTTACGAATCAGAGAACCATGGGCACCCACCTTTACAATGGCTATGCTACACATTTTGGCAATGATGTCCAATGCTTCCTCCGGTTCCTTACCCGTAAAAGCCTTTGCCTCTTCCTCATTGGCAAAAACAATATCCACATATTTGTTGACCAACAGAGAGAAAAATTCAAGGTCTCCTTCTACTATATTGTAGCTCGCCATGTCCAAACATACTTGTAAGCCGGCCTCTTTAGCCAGCTCAATGGCACGGAGAATCATATCATGGTCTTGCACCAGATACCCCTCTATAAATAGGTAAGCATATCCTTTGAACATATCCAGCGAAAGATCTTCCGCCTTCAATGTAGAAGCCGCCCCCAAATAAGTGCCGAAAGTGCGCTCTCCATCAGGAGAAATGAAAGTAGAGGCTACACCGGACGGAAGGGTAGTGGAAAGCAATAAATCCGCCTCTGTCCCATGCTCCAGCAGACTATCCCGGAAAAAGTTACCATAAAAGTCATTGCTTACTTTTCCGATGAATCCCGTACCCGCACCAAGGCATGCCATTGCCCGAATTGCGTTTCCGGCAGAACCTCCGTTAGCCAGATGCGTCTCCATCCGGCTGAAATACTCACTAATTTTCAAGAACTTATCTTCATCAATCAGCGTCATGCTTCCTTTCGGAAGCTGCATCTCCGTCAAAATATTATCATCTTCAATGATTGCCAGCGCATCGACCAAAGCATTGCCCAACCCAATTATTTTATCCATCTTCGATATTTTTTTTGCAAAGATATTGCATATTTCAAAATATCCTATTACTTTTGCAGCGCATTTGAGAAAAAACAACATTCTTCCTTAGCTCAGTCGGTTAGAGCATCTGACTGTTAATCAGAGGGTCCTTGGTTCAAGTCCAAGAGGAAGAGCGAAAAGGTTCGTCAATTAGGCGAACCTTTTTTGTTTTCTCCATCAGCCGCACTTAACGAACAAACGGAAATCTTTCATCTTTCATGAAATTAACATATATTTGTGGAATATTTATAGGGAATTTATCCCGACCTTCTGTCTTTATTTGCAGAGCCATGAAATTTAATTCAAAAATACGACTATAATGAGAACAGCCCTACTCTTTTTAATCATCGGATTGACTGTATGTACATTTTGCAAAGCACAAGACATACCCGTTCTGCCCCAAGAAAAGTTCCGGCACCATGAATTTTCCGTCAGCTATGGTTTCCTGCCCATTACCGATGCCAACAGCATGGCCGAGGAGTGCTTCGCTCCGGTACTGAGTTTCGGAGTTTATACACGCGAAAAGACAAACTACTACGGTGCCCTGAGCATCAGCTACATTTATAGATTCAACCGCAAAATCAGCCTGGGAGTAACCGGAGGAATAACCGGCAACAAAGGGACAGCCAGCAGCCTTTACGAAGCTTTGGATGAAAACACCAAAGACAACCGAAGGTATCTGTATGTTCTTCCCACCTTCCGGTGGCACTGGTTTACCCGCCCCAAATTCTCTCTGTATACCTCAGCAGGGCTCGGTGCCTATTTCCTCCGGAACAGTTTTGGAGGAGAAGTCTTTCACAAGACAAAATTCGCTTATCAATTCAGTTTTCTAGGCATCGAATACGGAAGCCGGTTTGCCTTCTTCACAGAATTCGGAGTAGGATATACCGGAACAATCGTAGCAGGCGGTCGTTATCGTTTCTGACTTATGAGGCCGCTACCGCCAGTGTCAATACACTGATGCGCACACCCTCCACTCCCTTGAGCGCATCGGCACAAGCCGTAGTCGTGGCACCGGTAGTCAATACGTCATCTATAATCAGTACATGCTTCCTTGCAAAAGCGTCAGCACAACGCAGGCAGAAGATACCGTCCACATTCTCCCACCGTTCATAAGAGGATTTACGGGTCTGCGTTTCCGTATGCCTCATACGGGCAACTGAAGCAGTATCCACGGGAATACCGGTGACAGCGGAAACACCGCGGGCTATACATTCGCTCTGATTGTACCCACGCATTTTCTGCTTACGCGGATGCAGAGGAACGGGGACTATGATATCCACATCACTGAAGAAACCGGTAGCCGACAACTCCTCCGCCATAAACCGCCCCATCACTTCGCCAAGGTCTTTCCTCCCTCCATATTTCAACTGATGGAGAATGCGGCGGAAATCACTCCCTTTATGGTAAAAGAAACAAGATGTGGCATGTTCCAGAGGTATCTTCCCCCAAAACATACGTTCCACCGGATTGTCCTTACGAAGATGATAGTTTGTCCGGGGCATATCCATATTGCACTTCATGCAGATACCCTCTTCACCCTCTTGCAAGATAGCACCACACACGGCACACTGACGCGGGAAAAAGAGATGGACAAAAGAAAAGAACCAGGTTTTAACTATGTTTTTCATCGTATAGTATTAAAAAAACGGCAACAGAGCAATACACTCCATCGCCTTGTTTGCTATAATGGCGAGACCTCACCTGCCAGCTTCAAGAACAACGGATGCAGCGGTCCGTTAGTGGCAATGATATGATGTCCGTCCAAAAAGGCGTCACTACCGCCAAAGTCAGTGATTCTTCCACCAGCCTCCAGCACCATCAGCGCAGCCGCAGAAAAGTCCCATTTGCCGATAAACGCCTCAAGCCAGGCATCAAAACGTCCGGCAGCCACATAGCAGATGGCAAGCGCAGCAGAACCGGTCATGCGGATGCCCGCCACACGCCCGTAAAGTTCATGAACCAAATGCTCACCGGTACGTGCATACCGGTCGGAATTATAAGGGAGTTCCGTCACTACAAAGGCGTCCTCCACCTGCTGGACAGACGAGACCTCCATCCGTTCTCCATTCACATAAGCGCCACCTCCCTGCCAGGCATAAAAACATTCATCCCGGCAAGGGTCATAAACAACTCCCAGCAACAGAGAATCCTTGTCGCGCAAAGCGATGCTGACACAATAGGGGGCATTATCATGAATATAATTCGTTGTCCCATCCAACGGGTCCACTACCCAACAGTAGGGTTCATCGTGATAGACAGCAGAACCTTCCTCGGCTATAAATCCAGCCTCGGGAAGAAGTTCCCGAAGCGCAGCCACCACCCGCTTCTCCGACTCCTTGTCTACATAAGAGACATAATCATGGGCTTGTTTCTTCTGTACCGCTTCCCGGCTGAAGTTTTTCCGCTCTTCTTTCAAGAAATATCCGGCTTCACGGGCTATGCAGCAGACAGACTCTGTCAATATCTTCAAATCCTCCATTTCTCTACATATTAGTTCCCCGCAGCCTCTTCTGCCTGCCGGTAAATAAGCCGACCGCGCTGGCTGACCGTCCATCTTCCATCTTCCAAACGCACATTCTTTGTATCATCATCTTCCACATTCCAAACATATCCCCCCGCAGGAAGGCCACGGCGCTCCAGAATCTCATTCGGCATTTCTTCTTCCGAAAAGAACAGTTCCACTTGGGTAGAATCGGGACTGAGCACCAGAAACAACATCTTCTCCGCATCATCCACAGCGTTCATACGGACTCCTTTTTCCCACAGATGGATACAGTCTTTCTGAACCTCACTCCAGGTATATCCGGCAGATGCAATGCAACCATGCTTATCCTTATCACCACCAACGACATGTACCGTATCGGCTTGTTCAGCAACTTCCGCAGTCTTTCCACTCTTGCTACCACAAGCCACAAACAGTGCTCCGGCACATAGCAAGCACATAGATGTTCCTCTTACATTCATCTTTTCTCTTTTTAATTGCTTTTTGTTTGACAAAGTTAAGAACAAATCGGCAATTTAAAAAGTTTCTTTTTCATTATCATCAGTGCTCCGGCAGTATATACTAAGATTAATCAAGGCTTGAGATATACCACTGTCTTTCCACTACCATATTTACGGATGATCCCTTCTTCAAGAAATAGATTCAAATCCGCCACAGCCTGATGCTTCGCCCTTCCTGTCTGTTGTTCATAATCCGCACGGGTGATACAACCATACTTATCCAAATGTTGCAGTAGTTTTTGCTTTCGTTCCTCCTGAGTCAATTTAGAGTGGGAGACGTAAGGAGACGCTTTCCGTTCCAGCCCCATCGTCTGAAAGCGTTTGCGGAATTTACTACCGATACGCAAATTCACATTCCGGAAATGCACGGACGGAGAGCGGATATCCTTTTTATCTGTCACAGTCTTGTCACACTTCAAGGACAAGGAGAAGAATCCCAGTTCGCCCACCTCCACAATCCATCCATCTGCCAGCCAGCTGTACAGTTCGTCCGTTATAGCCTGTAAAGTGCCGTCAAGGATGGCTGGACTGAAACCTGTAGCTTTGTGAACCAGTTCACGGAATTTGTCAGCAGGGATGGTCCCTTTGGGAAGGATACGTGCATGAAGCAAAGAGGCTTCACCATTTTCGTCCGGAGGACTCTGGTATAAATCATAATAAGCGCTCATAAGACATTAATGTATTGATTAGACAATTATAATCTTTGAATCAACTTTAATAAGTTATCCTTTCAGTAATTTTTCTTCGTTGCACCAGAGTCGTCTCTTCGTTAGACTATTGTTTAACGAAACGGCAACCATGATACAACGTAAAGACAAGCCTGCTTTAACGAATTAAAATCAGCCTTCAAAGGTAATGATAAAAGTAAAGTGAAAAATAAAAAAGGCATATTTCTATATTAAAGAAGAATATTTGTCACACTTAATCCCATTTTAAAACCGCATAACCACAGATACATCGCCAATAGTACATTTACATTCTAAACACTTTTGCAAAGTCCGTCACATTCCTATAAATTTGTAAAATACATGACAGTGATAGTGCATACGCAAATAATAATAACATAACTCTTTAATAGATGAAAAAGCCATCATTTCTTTTAATATTCTTGCTAAGTTCCATAACAGCATTGGCACAATCAGTAAAGTATGAAACATTCATTTACAGCAGTGACGACTTAGCAGATGAAATTCAAAGTTTATGTGAAGAAAGAAACTCTACCCGCAGTTATGTGGGAGATTTATTCAATGCCAGCAAAGAATCGGCTAAAGGTATTGCATCTGGTTACGTGACGTCCTTCATTGATTTGGGAGTAAATGCCATAGGCTCCTTGTTGACACGAAACTCGCGCCTAAAAGAGGAATGGGAGGAAACCGTCCGCAGTGAAAATGTATATACCACCCAAATCAGCACTGTATCGGAAATGAACGACTTCTATAAAGAAACTTCGTTCGATGGAGCGTTAGACCCCAAAGGCATGAGATTCGACGGAATAGGATGTTTGCGGAAAGAGGGTAATGATACTGTTTTTTATATCTCATGCCACATTGACCGAAGTAAAATCAGCCGTATCATAAACCACTCCAAATTTGAACTGGCACTCGACACACTGATTATCTGTCCAACCCGTTCCAATTTGCCTAACTCCGTCTTAGACATTCCTTTTTCATTTGAAGAAAGGAAAAACTTCTGTCTCTCTATGACCATGAAGCTTACCTCATCTTGGATGAACGAGATTGTACAATTACAAAAGGACCAGGAATTAGGGGAGTTTTCATTGGAAATACCTGTCGATTCGAGCCAACTTGACAAGAATGGATTCTTTCGTTATGTACGGGAAGAGAACGAAACTCCCAAATACAAAATCAGAGGCGAAAGCTTCATTGTCCCTCGTTCTTATATGGGCTTCCGCGATGAAAACGATGAATACCGCATCAGCTTCGGTACCGGAGAATACAAGCTATCCATAGAATTGAAAGAGACTTGTGACATAACAGAACAATATCGCAAGAACTGGAAAAGAGACCGGAAACAAAGAAAAGCAATGGAACCTTCGGAAGACATATTGACGCGCAGCTGGCAGGTAGTATCCAGCCAACAATGGAATGAGCTGACCAAGCAATGGGTTATTACAACACTGAAAGCACCGGCAGACATCATTACCCAGGATGTAATAGATAAGTTGGGGTTTGAAGCAGAAACGAGATACTAAAACTTTCGTTATCTCGTCATGCGAAAATGCCATCAAGACAAAATACAATAATCAATCGGCGTATGAGACGAATTTTCTTTACCCTAAGTTTATTTATATGCATATATAGTCATTCACAAAATAAACAGGCACTGCTCAAATCAGATTCTCTCTTTGCCAAAGGGGTGGAGCTTTATAACCAAAAGGATTATAAAGCTGCCATTCCCCTATTTACTGAAAGCGATAAAATAGACAAAGCAGAACTTGATTCGACGAGTAACCGCAGGGAGTATTCGGCAATGTGGCTGGGGAGTTGTTACTATAAGCTGGGAGAAATACAAACAGCCCAAAAACATTACCAATATTACACTATTATTCCTGTAGACAGACGCTTGACCGTTCTATCGGATTCCCTTTCAGCCATCGGAGAGAAGTTCTTGTCAGAAGGCAATTTAGAAGCAGGAATTTCTGCAATAAAAGAGTGTGGAAAAAGTGAAAAAGAATGCATAGGAGAAAACCATCCATTCTATGGCAATACCTTAACTAATTTATTACCGTTATTTTGCATAACGGAAAATATTAAAGAAGCCACTACCTGCATTAAAGAAATCGTCCCCATCTATTTAAAAAATCCTGAATGGGGGAAGAAAATTGCCAACAACATCATACCCTTCGTCTTAGCTGTAAGAAACAAAATAAATTTCGATGATATCAAAGACATCATTGAAATTAACGATGCCGCAGCATTATTTGCCGAACCCTCAATGAATGCTCCTTTTAGTAGCGCAAATGACAGTATTTACGGGCTCATTATCCAGGCAGGCATAAATTTGCTTACCAATACCAACGACATTAACGGTGCTATAGAATTCGGTGAAGAAGCGTTGAAGAAAATTTCGGGACTTAACCGTAAGGGAAATGCAAACGAATATATCATAGCAACTTCTTTGGCAACATTATATGCGGGTAATATACTTATTCCGCAACCTTATGAAGTCAGAAAAAAAGGGTTAGCGCTATATCAAAGAGCATTAGACATCGCTTTAGAGAACTATGGGGAATACTCTGTGGAAACAGCGACGATTTATTTAAAACTCGGAAACTATTATATGAGAATGGAAGAAGAGCGTAGTTTTGACAAAGCCAAACACTGGTTACATAAAGCCTTCAACTCCAGACTCATTGATTCACTCTCCACAAATAAATATCAAACCAAGCAACTGATAGAGATATTTGCCAGCTCTTATCCTTTATTCAGTATCTTAAATGACGAAGAATACTTCCTGCAAACTGCAAAAAAAATCACTCAAACAAACAGCTTCAGCTTTTGTGAGAATCATCTGTTAATGGAGAGTATGGCAGAGGCTTATAAAGCATACAACATTGGAAAATACGACAAAGCTATTTCTATTTATCAGCAGCTTATAAATTGTTGTCCAGAGAAACAGAGCAAACAATGTTTATCATACATAAAGAGCAAAGCCTTTACTGAATATTTAAATCAAGAATATGATAAAGCAATAGCCGATTATCTTAGCATAAAAGATATTATGGCAGATAAAACAGTTGAGCCATCTATCTCTGCATATGCCCAAATGTTAGATTTACTATCTAACTGCTATCAAAGAATCAATGATTCTATACAATCCCGGAAATATGAGGACTTATCTTTAAAATTGAGAGAAGAAGCTATCCAAACCAATGACGGTGGAAATCCATACTACTTTTTTCAAGACAAACTAAGTGATATAGACAATATCATAAACATCTATGACACTAGGCGAGATTTTCGAAAATCAATAGATTTCCTGAAAATTAAGATAGATTCTATAATGAACCATACAGAAATACCCGATAAGAACATGGTATCGGACAACTATAGGCGAATAGGTGACAGATACGTATACTTATATGATTCGGAAAATGCACATCGGTACTTAAATAAAGCGATGACAATGATAACCGATACATTAGATGGGTATACATATGGAGGATTATTACATTCTTTTAGTCAGCTGTATAAAAAAGTATCCATAGAACCAGAGCTATCTCTACAACATAGTTTACATTCTGTTCAAGTTATGTCCGATTTTCTAATACGTAGTAAAGACAAACTCATGGCAAATCAAATTCAAGTGGAATTTGATATGATATGCAATACATGGGATAAATGCTATGAGTTATTTGACTATTTAGGGAATAGTTCAGACGCTCTTGCATGTTTGGATAAAAAAATGGACTTCATTGTTTCCATCAAAGGGAAAAAGCATCCTATGTATATACGGACAAAGTCGTATAAAATCAACAAAATGTTTCTACAATATGCATTCTCTGAAGAACGTGACATACAGAAATGCAGAGCACTCAATGATTCGTTATTGGCTATATTGGAACATAATAAAAACGATGTATACTATGATTATTCTGATATTGCAATGCATTATAGCATTATGAAAGACACCACAAATGCTATTCTATATCACAAGAAACACCTTGAAGAACTAAAAAGAGAACTATCCCCAAATCATACCAATAATGAGCGCTATATTGAAACCCTAACTGATATTGCCGAGCTGGAAGGTGAAGAGAACTACATAAAACAATTAAAAAATAATGTAGCCAAGAGTTCACAAATAGGGGAGTTAAGAAATTTACACTTCTGGTCATTATGCCGTCTGGCAGAACTATATCGCGACAAAGGAGAGTTGGCCACGGAGCAACAATATTGGGAAAAAGCTATCTCAGCAGATATCCATAACGAATATATCGGAAACGTATTTAAGTCCCTATTCGACAATTATATGAAACAGAATAAAGAAGACAGGCTACTTGCTTATTTCCGTCAAGGAACAAACGCTATAACAAACCGACTCAAAGAAAATTTTCGTAATGCCACAGAAGCAGATAGAGAACGTATTTGGGAGGATTATAAGCAAATTCCATATACATTAGGAGAATACCTATTATACAGATACCATCAAGGTATTTCGCCCGGAGAAGTCTACAATAACCTCCTCTTCCGAAAAAACATTCTATTGAATTCTTCAATCAGTGCCATTAACCTTATAAAACATGAAGGAGACAGCCTCTTGATAAAAAAATACGAAAGAATGTTATCTATTGAACAGGAGTTGGACAGAGGAGATTCATATATTCAAGAAGGGAACCGAAAAATTTCAAAAGAACAAGCTAAAAAAATTGCTGACAGATTCAACACTGAGATTATGCAAAGAGCTGCTATATTAGGAGATTTCACAAAAAGCCTGGAGTGCTCATGGCAAGATATTCAGAAAGAATTAAAGCCGCAAGATTTAGCCGTTGAGTTTACTTGTTTTCCTATAGGAAAAGACAGTATCATGTATGCTGCTATCACTCTAAAAAGCAAAGGGATGCCACAATTTATTCCACTGTGTGAACAAAAAAGCATAGAAGAAATAACTGATATTTATTCAACCTCCACTCTCTACAACTTATTATGGAAACCCATACTGACTTATTCAGGAAATCTCCCTAATATATATTTCACGCCTGACGGCATACTACATAACATTGGCATAGAGTACACCATGGCAGACAGCATCCCTCTACAAGAAAAATATAATTTGTACCGCCTCTCGTCTACCAGATTATTGGCACAAAATAAAAATAGAAATAACACAAAAAAAGCGATATTATACGGTGGTCTCCAATATGATGCAGATTCTGTGTCACTTATAAAAGAACATTTGAAATATGCAACAAGAAGTTATTCTCCAAATTTGGACACAATTGTAATTGATTCCCTTACTTTAAGAGGAGGTGTCTCCTACTTACCAGCTACTCTGACAGAGATAAAAAACATTCATGCTTCAATGCAACAAATCAATATCCAATCGGAACTTTATTCTGAACTGCAAGGTACTGAAGAATCATTCAAGTCATTATCAGGAAAACAAATAGACATATTACATATAGCAACGCATGGATTCTACGTGAACCAAAAGAGGTCTTCAGAATCCCCTCATACCTCAATAAACAAAGGAATGTCTAAAGAGAGTTCCTCTTTAAAACGAAGTGGATTATTGATGTCCGGAGCCAATATTGCTCTTAAAAAAGGTGCAAATTTAAAAGACGTTGAAGATGGAATACTTACAGCCCAAGAGATCTCCACTTTAGATTTACGAGGATTAGAACTAGCCGTTCTTTCAGCTTGCCAAACCGGCATAGGAGATATAGCAGGTGACGGTGTATTTGGCTTGCAGCGGGGTTTCAAGAAAGCCGGAGCCAACACTTTATTAATGAGTCTTTGGAAAGTAGACGATAACGCCACGCACTTACTGATGACTGAATTCTACAAAAATCTGTTAGCAGGAGAAAGTAAGTTCGAATCCTTACGCAAAGCACAGAAATATGTACGTGACTACGAAGAGGAAATTGAAATTACTCCAAACAAACGCTGGGAATCGCAAATCAGACAAAAAATGAATAAAAGCAAAGAGCCTGCTCCTCAAAAAATAAAGAAAATAAAGAGATATGCCTCCCCCTATTACTGGGCTGCATTCATTTTATTGGACGCAATTGATTAACTCTTAATTTATGAAAAACATGAAAAATTATTTAATGTGCATATTCCTTGCCGTATTTACTATCAGTATTTACGGGCAAAACCACAAGAATGCTGCGGACTATAGGACAGATGCAATAAATGGAAACGCGATTGCACAATTCTATCTCGGACAGAGCTACTTTAGGGGATGGGGTATAAAACCTGATACCATACAAGCCGTTTATTGGTGGCGAAAGTCGGCTGAGCAAGGAGATCCTACTGCACAAAACAATATGGGTGTAGCCTATAGTAATGGCTGGGGAAATTTAATAGTTGCCGACTACGGTAGAAGACCAGGCTTTTCGATTCGGGAAATTCCAGGTGATATAGAATGTAAATGTTTCTGTGCTTTGAGGAGCTACCATTTTTTTTACGGATAGGGAAGCCATCGGGTCTTCGTCTTCCTGTTTGTTCCGTTCCGTCAATATGCCGTCTGCACTGAAATCATCCCAGAAGTTTAGTATGCCGTTGTTCCAGCTGTCGGATTTGGATGAGGTACGATAGGTAACCTTCCCGGTTGCCTGAGTCGTAAAGGCGACAGTCCCCCATGCCGGGTCGTTTTTGTCTACACCGTCCGAGTAAAGGTAGATCCCCTTTATTCCGTTACTTTCGATGTATTCGTTTTTGTTGTCTTTTACTCCGGTGGGAATGTAATCTCCTTTCCAGTCTGTACGGAATTGGCTTCCGTCTTTACCGATGAAATTACGCATAGAACCACAAATGGCAACGTCCATCGGTTGGTTGGTCGTGTTGGTCACCTCATAAGAGAGGACAGCGACAGGCAATCCACTGGCATCGGCATCGCCCGGAATGAATGGGTTAAAACCTTTTATTTTGACTTTTACGGGTAAATCTTTGTCTGATAAAGAGACTTGTCCGAAAGGATAGGCTGCGTCGAACGAGGCTTCGGCAAAACGCGGAAGACCGTGATGATTGACAGGGCGTCCTTCATAATGGAGATATTCCTGTGGATATAAAGGGCCGGCCAGTAGGGTTGTGGTAGCTTCCCGGTTTTGCGGTTTGGCATAGATTGCAAAAAAGGGAGCATTGTTACCGGTTGTTACCGTACTGTATTTCTTTGCCGGAATATTCATGATTTCCCAGTCCCGGAGTTCTCCGCGACCACCCAATGATACGGTTCCTGTCCCGATGCCGCCTAACGGCAATGCTATCTGGTAAAGATGTTCCTGATCGTATTTCTTTAATACCGGCCATTGTTGCGGCTTCCATTCTTGGGCTTGGAGTGCTATAATACCGGAAAGTATTGTTCCGGCCACGATTAAATATAGTTTATTCATGTGTAAAATATAGTTTATTTGAAAGACCGGCTCTATAACCGGTCTTTCTGTTTTAATTAGATTACCAATTAGGGTTTTGTGCTAAATTGGGATTATTGTCTCGTACTGATTGCGGAACAGGCCACAAATAATGTTTCGCAGGATCAAAGGTACGGTTTTGTCCTAAGAATTGTTTTACCGTATAGTCTCCGATAGGTGCATTTTCATCTTCATTAATGCCATATCCCGGTTCGTTCAATACCTTTTCAGCTATTTTCCAACGCAGGATATCGAAATAGCGTTTATGTTCGGTAACGAATTCATGCCGTCTTTCTTCCCGTATCTTTTCACGCATAGCTTCCTGATTGCCGACTAACTGATCTACGCCCGGCAGTTCGGCACGTTCGCGCACCTGGTTGACTGCCCATGCTATTTGTGAATTGTTCGGATCATATTCATTGAGTGCTTCTGCATAAATCAGGAGAACTTCCGCATACCTGTACAGGCTGAAATTAGTCCATGAGGCATCCGGTTTAATCAATTCCTGATCATTATATTTTAAATACATATAGCCAGTGATACCACCACCTTCATGATTGATCCTTTCGTCTTTGTTATAAGCCGGATGCGGCATGTAAGGCTCGTGAGAACCATTTGGACGCAAGCATTCATAACCGGGCAAGAAGAAAGTCTTTTTTAAACGGGCATCTCTGTTTTCCCATGGGTTGTTCTTGTCGTAAGAATCTGATTCATAAATACTCTTTCCGTCCTTCATTTCGTATGAATCTACTAACTGACGAGTGGGACAGAAGCTGGCCCATCCCTGTCCGGTGATACCTGTTCCGGCCGGAGAAGCTAAAATAGGCAACATGTGAGTTATTTCGTTTTCTTTATACTGATACGCCAGTATAACCTCTTTATTGTTGTTGTTGGCTTCAGCTTTGAAGATATATGCGAAATCGTCTTCCAGGCCGTACAAGTTCATGTCTATAACCTGCTTGGCTGTGTTGGCTGCTTCTTTCCATAAATCGGTCGCTTCTTGTCCGTTGTGAAATTTGGCATAGCTAGCTATATCCAAATACATATCTGCTTTTAATGTGAGGGCAGCTCCCTTGGTGATGCGACCGATGTTGTCGCCCGAATAAGTTTCCGGCAGATATTTGATTGCTTTGTTGATATTTTCCAGTGCGTAATCCAAAACTTCCTGCTTAGGTGAACGTGGTAGTGCTGCTTCTTCCAGGTCGATCGGTTTTTCCTTGATTAAAGGAATGTCACCGAAATGACGTGTCATGCGGTAGTAGCGCAGAGCCAGGATAAAGCGGGCTTCTCCTTCATACTGTTGCTTTTTGGTTTCATCTATATTCATACCTTCCAGGCGATCCAGAAAATACAATATTCTGCGGATATGATCGTATTTCCATTCCTTGGCAAATATATCCTAAACCACTTTCTCCCCAAGCATTTGTCATTAATGAGTTGTCGCTTTGGCAATCTCTCCAGAAATCGCGTGAGTTTGGCAATAACGGATATAAAGCGTTTACTCCGGCCAAAGCATCTGCTTCTGTTTGCCAGAACGTATTTTCGGATGCCTGTGAAAGAGGAACACGATCCAGAAAATCAGAACAACTACTCAATGTGAGTGCTGAAACTAATAAAAATGCTAAACTATATTTTTTCATGATTCTTAAAATTGAAGATTAAAACCGAATGAGAATGTTCTTGCCAGCGGATACCAACCGCCTTCCGGGTCGAAACCGTCATAACCGGTGATGGTTGCCAGATTCTGTCCGGAAAGATACAATCTCAAATATTGAATATTGACACGTTCCAATGCACTTTTGGGAACAGTATAACCGATCTGTATATTTTGTATTTTCAGATAATCGGCTGTACGCAACCAGAAACTGTTGTATCTGGAATCGTAGTCATTGGCTGTGTTCGATAAAGTCAGACGCGGGTAGGAAGCATCCCTGTTTGTTTCACTCCATGCA
>ENA-USYV01001060-USYV01001060.1-human-gut-metagenome-genome-assembly--contig:-NODE-1060-length-28411-cov-27.727995_pt1 | contig 28411 bp, 23 predicted proteins | sample MGYA00250066_ERZ773514 | MGnify/ENA primary metagenome ERZ773514 (study PRJEB29103, sample SAMN06112049) | human gut metagenome | biome: human gut; feature: ankylosing spondylitis patient; material... | reverse complement strand
CCTCTTTTAATTAATATACTCTTACAGGTTTAAAGCTCCCCCAGCCTTTTTCCCAATACCGGATGCACCACATCCGACTGTCCTACATCGAGAAACCAGATCTGAAAGCCATGAACAGGCTGAACTACTAAAAAGACTACCGCCACAGCAATAAATACACTATTTTTTTCCGGTGCATTCCATTCTTTTGGAAACAGAAAAATCCCTTTTCTCTCTAAATTATCTCTTGCTTCTCCCACACTCCACACATATCGAATCCCCAGCGCCACATAAAACATCCCTATTTTCCACATTTCCGGGCGTCCTGCCACGATGGAATGAAACGGCACGCGTTCCACCTGGATGCAAAGCCATTCATACAACTGAAAAATATAATGCCCCGGACCCGTACATGCACTTGCCGCTATTCTGAATATTTCTGGTATTTCTGATATTCCTGATGCTGCACCCCCAAAAGCCGAAAGCACTCCCGCAATGCTGCTGCATCCGCCCATTCCCCCCATTTTTCCTCCCACAAACGCTATACTGTAAATTCCAAGCGCCAGCAGACCGCTTCCGGCTGCATACGTGAGAAGCGGAATCACGATCAGGTTCAGAAAAATTCCCAATATCGGAAATGTAAAATAGTGATACAGCTGAATCGGCATCGTATAAAGCTGAATTGCCGAGCTGAGCATGAATGTTTCATATCCTTTCTTTTTCTCTTTCTCTTGTTCCTCCTCTTCCCGCTCTTTTCTCTTTTTTCCCACTTTCCGCAGCCGCTCCGTCTCCAGCCCAATCGCGGCAACCGCGCCATAGGAAAGCTGCAATCCTGCCGAAAAGAGCAGATACGGCGACTGCCACGCTTGCAAAATCAAAGACAGCGACAGCGCACTCAGCAGATCGTAACTCCGCCCCAGATATGCCGCCAGACAGGACACCTCTACCATAAATACCGCCCGGAATACCGATGCTCCAAATCCGGTTACAAAACCATAAAAGGTAAGAAGCGCTGAAGCACCCAGTCCCGCCCATCCATACGATATGCCCCAAAAACGCAGTGCGCTGTAAACGCTCATGCCAATCAAAGAGACATGAAGCCCGCTGACTGCCAGAATATGTGCAATCCCATTATCCTGAAACCGTTCGCGCAGTTCTTCCGATAACCCAGATTTATCCCCCAGCAAAATTGCCTGGAAAATCCCTGCATCTTCTGGATCACAGATTTCCTGAAAAACAGCCGTCGTGTACGCCCGGAAGCATTCTGCCTGACTTCGGAGAGGGGCACTTTTTCCTTCTGAAATAAAAATCCGATCCGCCGTCACCCGGTTTCTGATTCCTAGTCCCCGATAATACATCCGATACGAAAACTGCCCCGGATTGCGCGCTTCTTCCAGAAACTCAGCAGTTCCCGTCAGATGAATCTGACTTCCGCAGGGTGGCAGAATTTTCTCTTCACACATCTCCAGTAAATCGCTTTTACACGATATCAGTACCTTTCTTACACTTTCATCCTCTACCTCCACCCCCGTCAAAATCATCGTACACCACCCATTTTTTTCCGAAATAGAATCCAGTGTTCCAGATATCGCCACCTCTGCCGAACCACCCTTCTGCGTTACCATCCGTTCCAGCGCATCCGGGCGCATTTCCACCGTCATCCGTCCCCATCCTGCCAGGAAACAGAAAAACAGCAGAAAGACACGGCACATCATCGGATCTTTCCAATTCCAGACGCGTTCTGCGTCTGTCTGAAAGTCCGAATCTACCCGTCCTTCTGCTGTTTTTATGACTGCAAGCAAAAAAAGCGCTGCTGCAATTATAAACCACACCGTCATGCCCATCTGGTACGCTGCGACCTCTCCAAGTACGAAAGCCACCATCATCCACATTACCGGTCGTTTGATATTCAATTCCTCTTTTCCTGTATTCTACAAAACATCAACAAAATCCCATTGCTGCTCTCTTCCAAATATGGCATATAGATTCTGTCTGACAGTTACTTCACAATATACTTCTCCTCTCTCTCCAGAGGCTGCACCAGCGAAATCACATTCCGGTACGTCACATCTGCCGAGCCATTGACCGTGATCTGTACTTTATTTACCGTCTGAAGCTCTGTCAGCGAATCGACGATCGCGTAAATCGGAATATACTCCGCCACATCGATATCCCCGGAAATAAAACTGCTATCCAGGTTGACATAGCAGGTATTATCTGTCAGTGATACGTTTAATACCTTTGTATTTTTCGGCATCACTGAAAGCCCGCCATTCTGGGAACCTGCCAGCAGCTGTTCCACTACCAGGCGTTCCAGCGACGTGTTCATACTGTGAAATACTTCCCGTTTTTCTGCCACCAGACCATCTTTTTCTTCATTGGCAAAATACAGGGTCAGCTCTACTTTTTCATACGAATTGACATCCGAAATACTGTCTACAAAATCACTTCCTGCGATCGCGCCCACCGGGTTTCCATGTGTGTCCAGGAGCGGCTGTCCCTCGCAATTAATGCTGATATAATCGACTCCCTTAACCTGTGTAAAGGTCTTTGCCAGCGCCGCCCGGCACAGAATCTCCCGCGACGCTTTCGTATTCATATATTCTTGATTAAAATTCAACGTCAGCACGTTATTGTCCCGGTTAATATCCAGGAATTCAACCTTATCGCTTAAAACTGCCTGATACTCCGGGTTTTCCGGTGCCGCAAGGATCTGCCCCGCCAGCTCCCCGATCAGGATCTCAGCGTCCGCCGTCTCCGTCTGATAGGAAACACTCGCCAGCCCCGTGCGCGTCGAATTGAGATAATAAATCTGATAGACGCCGTCCTCACCCGCCGTCGGATGCACCTCTTCTTTTTTTCGGCATCCGCTCAGAAGAAGCAGACATGCCAGGCAAAGGATCAGCCACGAACTTACGCTTCCTGCCCGTTTTCCAGAGCTTTTTTTTCTTATTTTCTCCATTTATTATTTCCTGTTGTTATTTTGCAATCTATCTCACAATAGACATTTCCCTGACCTCACATTCGAACACTGCAACACTCAAATACCGCAACATTCAAACACTGAAACATTCGAACACGACAGCATTCAAACACCGAAATATTCGAACACTACAGCACCAGCAACCATCTCGAACCTCTAAACCGCCCAGAACCACGCTGTCTACGGAATATAATTCAACGGAATCCGCACCGTAAAGGTTGCTCCCTTGCCTTCTTCACTCTTCAGGCGGATCGCGCCCTGATGAAGAAGAATAATATTCTTCGTGATCGCAAGCCCCAGCCCGGTACCGCCTGTCTCGCGTGAGCGCGCCTTATCTACACGGTAAAAACGCTCAAATACGCGCTCCTGGAATTCTTTCGGGATTCCCACGCCATTATCCTCTACCTTCACATAAAAGAACTTGTGGTCAGCATCCAGCGTCACCCAGACTTTTCCCTCTTCGCGGTTATACTTGATCGCATTTTCCACCAGGTTCGAAAGTGCCAGGCTCAATTTTACCTCGTCCACATCCGCCGATACTTCCCGCTTGCTCTCATACGTGATCTCAATGTTCCGCCGCTTCGCGATCGGGGTCAGACGTTTTAAAATCTGTTCCAGAAGACCATTGATCGAAGTCTGGGCAATATTCAGATCCGGCGATGATTTATCCATTTTGACTAACGTCAGCAGATCATCGATAATCTTGCCCTCGCGGTCAATCTCCGCCGAAATATCCTGCATAAACTCCTGATATAACTCCGCCGGGGCGTTCTCCATCCCCATCAGAGAATCCGCCAGCACCCTTATCGAAGTCAGCGGTGTTTTCAGCTCATGCGACACGTTGGAAACAAACTCCTGACGCGACTGATCCAGGTTTTTCAGCTTCCGGATGGTCTGCATGACTGCCTCCGAAATGTCCCGCGTCTCCCGATATGTTTTTACATCAATATCCTGATCCAGATTTCCCTCTGCCACCATATCGAGCTGCTGCTGCAGGCGGCGGAATGGTTTCAGCAGGCAAGCCGCCGCCAATAAATCTGCGATCAGAATAAAACAGAACATAACGAGCTGCAAAAATCCCGTCTTCTGCACAATTTTCTCCTGCAAAAGCACCGAATTTTCCGTGGACGCCATCAGAAGAAGGACTCCCTGCACGCCTGCCGTATTTTTCCCATTTCCGGCTGCCACATCCGAATCGATCGGCGCTGCATCCATGCTTTTTGCCTGAATCGGCTGCGCTACATAGAAATACTTTTTCTTCTGGTTCAGATAGCTGGAAGTTTCCCCGTCAAATGCCTTTAACACATCCGATACAACCAGCGTTTTCCCTCTGGAAAGACCAAATGTGTCTTTCAAAATTTTAAAGCTGTCGTCCACCAGCACGATTCTTCCGTTCATCAGATCCGCCGTTGTACTAAGTTCCGCATCCAGCGCCGGATTTGGATTTCCCGACAGCAGTACATTGATATAATCACTGCTGCGTATCTTGCTGCGTCGATCCGCCTCTGATAGGAATCACGCTCTGTGCGCTCCATCGTATAACTTGGGGAAAAATCGATGCTGACAATCTTTTTTCCCATAGTATACTGTGTGTAGTTATAACCGGATACCCAGAAAATGCCCCCATGATCTGCTATCACAGAACGATATGCCTTCTCTAAAACTTTTTCATCACAGGTACTTACTTTTACCTTTGAATCATGTGCCAGAATGATCCGGTACACTTCGTCATAGACAGTCTTCTGCTCCGCCGTCAGCGTTTCATAAGCATATCCATGCGGCACTTCGGTATCCGCTGTTTCATTTTCCGTGCTTATCTCTGTACTCTTTGCCGTCTGTTCCTCTGCCGTACCGGAATATGTTTCTGCTTTCGCATTTTTCTGTTCTACACTGATCTGGTTTGTGATTTTTTCCGGAAACACACCTGTATCCTTAAGCACTCCGGAATATTGAACCACTCCGCCCGCTATCACTGCAAGAATTATAAACTTAAGCAGTGTATGCCTTTTTCTTCTTTTCAAAATTCCTCCTTAAAGTGAAAAATATGCCGTTACAAGCTCTGTCAGTGCCTCCTGATCTGCTGCCCCCATCAATTCTCTTGCTGAATGCATTGCCAGAAGCGGAATACCAATATCCACTGTTTTTACCGGCAGCAGCGCAGATGCGATAGAGCCAAGTGTTCCGCCACCTGCCATATCGGAACGGTTTACAAATTTCTGATACGGGATCTTCTTCAGATCACAGATCTGCTGGATGATTGCAATCGCCTCACAGTCTGTTGCGTAGGACTGGGAACATGCCTCCTTGATACAGAAGCCGCTTCCGAGCACCGGTTTATTTGTGATGTCCATTTTGCCTGCCTGATTCGGATGCAGTCCATGTGCAACGTCTACCGATAACAGCATACTCTGATACAGCAGCCCCTGCGCACTCTCCTTCGCACCGCATTCCGCTAAAATGCGAAGCAGCATGTCGTGAAGTAAGATAGAACCTGCTCCCTGTTTGCTGCGGCTTCCGATCTCCTCATGGTCAAATAAGGCGATTAGATTGATACCATCTTTTCTTTCCGCATCTAAAATACCGGACACTAAAGCTGCACAGGATGTCAGGTTATCCAGTCTCGGAGAGGATATAAAGTCATCTGCTACCCCAACATACTCCGGCTGCTCCTTGCAGTACACCGACAGTTCAAAGTCTAAAATATCCTCTTTTGCAACAGACAGTTCCTTTGCAAGAAAACTTAAGAAATAATCGACATTCTTCTCTTCTTCTGCAAGCAGCCCTGCAACCGGGATCATATCGATCTGCTTATTTAACTCCACGCCCTTATTCACTTCGCGGTTCATATGGATCGCAAGATTCGGGATTGTCAGCAGATTCTTTTCGGATGCAAAATATTTCATTTCCGGTACAAACGGATCATTGCCCCTCACTGCCACACGTCCTGCCACACCAAGCGGTCTGTCTAACCAGGTATTTAAGATTGCACCTCCATATACCTCGATGTTGACCTGTGCATAGCGGTTTGTCACGACATCACAGGACGGCTTAATGCGCAGACACGGAAAATCCGTATGTGCCGCTGCAATGCGCACTGCAGGTTTTTCCTCTTTTTTCATCTCATCTTCCGGAATCGTAAATGCGAACAATGTGGTATCGTGGTGATCCACATAATAACGTCCACCCGCTTTTAGATTCCATTCTTTTTCATAAGCTATCTTTTCAAATCCGGCATCCTCTAAACGTTTTTCACACGATTTTACCACATGTGCCGGAGATACTCCCTCTTTTAATAAATCAAATAAAACTGTTTGTTCGTTCATTGTATTTCCTCTTTTCTGTCATACTGATTAAAACCACTCCTATTCTACTATAAAATCAGAAAGATTACATCCTTTATTTTGTTTCCGGGTGTTTTATGGTACAATGGGGATGTGATGTTGGAGTTTAAAGGTGGATCATGATACCTGCAGAAATTAAAATCCACCTTTAAACTCCAGCACCACACCATCAGCTTATGAAAGAGGTATACCGCATGTTAGCGCTCAATATCCCGGAACTTAAAAATTTTATGAATCAGCTTTTATGCTCTGATACATTCGATCATTTCTTATTAAAAGAAGCCACGATCCAGAAAGATGCTGTGTGGAATTTTGACGGAACGGTCACACCGGACTTTTATTCCAGTGAAGAATTAGAAGAACAGGGGTTATCCGGCCTTGCGTTTCTGCCCTACGGCAGAGTGCGCCAGCACTGCTTTGATCTGATCAAGGGAAAACGGACACCTTCTTATTTTAAGTTTGTTTTTCTGCTCTCACCGGACAATTTATCCCGCACGCTTGCCAGTATGCAGACGCCTTTTACACCACAGGATGTGACCGGCATGTTTTTGAATCTGAAGTTCCAGAATGGAAACCTTATGCTCACGACCGGTGTATCCTATCGTATCTTTTCCACCGATAAATCCTTAGAGCACGAATGGGACAGACTGGTTGAGATTTTTCTCAAAAACCACAATATTGTTATTGAGAAATTAGGTTAAAAAATATCCGTTTTTTTCCTTTACTTTTCAAAACTGTTATGATATGCTCTAACTAGCTGTAAATACAGCCAGTAATATTTTTTGGAGGTACTTTTCAATGAACAAAGGTACAGTAAAATGGTTTAACAACCAAAAAGGATACGGATTCATCTCTGACGAGCAGGGCAATGATGTATTCGTACACTACTCAGGTCTGAACATGGATGGTTTCAAATCCCTGGAAGAAGGCGCTACTGTAGAATTCGAAGTAGTAGAAGGCGCTAAAGGACCTCAGGCAACCAACGTTACAGTAGTAAAATAATTACTACCAGCACAATCAGTAGTTTCACATGTACCTTTTTCTTTTTAAATAGAACCAGTTTTTATTTGTTAGATTAAGATATTGTAAACAATGGATTTAAAAAAGAGTGTCGGCTTTCCGGCACTCTTTTTTATGTTGTATTGAAGCAGAGCATAAAAAGTCCACATAAACTGGTCTGCTCATTTTTCACTTAACTGGCATTTTAAAATAAACCAGTGTGCGTTTAAGATAGGCATAAACAAATGACTGTTAAAAATCGGTCATACGAAACAAATGAGGAGAAAAGAATATGAGCACAACATCTACAACAGCTGCAAAAGCAGAAAATTCAATCGGTCAGGTACAGTTTCTGACTATCACGGCACTTTTCATCGCACTGACCTATGTATTTACCGCATTCGTCAATGTCAGACTTCCGATCACCGCAAACGGCGGACTGATCCACCTTGGCAACGTTCCACTTTTCATCTGTGCGATTTTATTTGGCAAAAAAAGCGGTGCACTCGCCGGCGGCATTGGCATGGGACTTTTTGATCTGCTCTCCGGCTGGACTGCATGGGCACCTTTCACTTTTGTGATTGTAGCCATCATGGGTTATGTAGTCGGCGCAATTACAGAAAAGCATCACGGTCTTGGCTTTGACGCACTTGCAATCGTTGCTGCCTGCGTGATCAAAGTAGTCGGCTACTATATCGCGGAAGGAATTATTTATGGGAACTGGATCGCACCGTTTACTTCCATTCCTGGAAATCTGGTACAGATCGGTGTTGCAGCCGTTGTGGTTCTGATCGTTATCGAGCCGCTTCGCAAAGCAGCAAACAAAATCATTTTTAAATAATTTATTTTTCAGAAAAGAGGATTCGTGTGAAAAATGAGATTTTTCACACGCAAGATTTGTGCTTGCGCACAAACTTGAGATGCAAATGAAAACGTTGTTTTCATTGAAAAACGGATAAGAATGGAGATTATTATGTACAAGATCATGACTCCCGGACCGACACAGGTGCTGGAAACAGTAAGGCGTGCGCGCAGTTTTGCCTGCACAAATCCTGATCTGGATGAAGAATTTTATGATTTTTACAAAGAGACCTGCGAGCTGATCAGCAGCCTTCTTGGCACGAAAAATGAGACGCTGATCTTAGACGGGGAAGGAATTTTAGGACTGGAAGCTGCCTGCGCTTCCCTGACAGAGCCGGGCGATAAAGTACTTGTCATCGATAACGGTATCTACGGTAAAGGATTTGCCGACTTTGTCAGCATGTACGGCGGCATCCCGGAACTTTACCATGCCGATTACGAAAACACTTTGGATGTGGACGCACTCGCGGAATACTTAAAAGATCATCACGACTACGCTTACGCCACCGTTGTCCACTGTGACACACCGAGCGGGATGTTAAATGATATCAGCAGAATCTGTCCGCTGCTCAAACAGTATGGCATTTTAACGGTCGTTGACTCTGTTTCCGGTATGTTTGGCGAGAGAGTCTGCGTCGATGACTTTCAGATCGATCTTCTCTGCGGCGGTTCCCAGAAAGCAGTCTCTGCACCTCCTGGTCTTACTTTTGTTGTGGTGAGTGATGATGCAAAAGAAAAAATGAAAAACCGCAAAACCCCGATTGCATCTTTCTATGCAAATCTGATGGCTTTCGACGGTTACTATGAGAAGAAATGGTTTCCTTACACCATGCCGATCAGCGATATCTACGGTCTGCGCGCTGCATTTAACCTGATCGCCGGCGATAAAACCCTGTATGAGCGTCATGCAAGGATCGGTTCCGCCACCAGGGCAGCCGTCAAAGAAGCAGGATTAAAACTTCATCTGCAGAGCGGTTACTCAAACACCGTAACGGTTTTTGATATCCCGGAATGTACCGATGCAAAATCCATCTTAGATGAGATGCGCACAAAATATAACATTATGCTTGCCGGCTCCTTTGATGAATTGTCCGGAAAAGTGATCCGTATCGGACACATGGGCGAAAATGCAAGATTAGAACATATGGTTCCTGCTTTAGAAGCACTCTCCGCTACCCTGACCGATCTTGGGGTAACGCTTCAGGGAAATCTTGCGGATCTGTTTTTGAAACATTACAGGGAGTTTCAGGACTGATCTGTTTAAACCGGCTCACTCCATAGCACCTGGATTCCCTTTGCACCGGCAGTTTCTTTAAATCGACTTTCTCATCATCCGGGGTCTGGATTAAACCCCGGTAATATTGGATTGTGTATCATCTTTCTTCTCCTCCAGCCGCTCCCTGATCTGCTGCATCCTGCCGTCTAACTGTGAGATCAGCTCCGCACAGAAGCAGAGATCCTGTGAAATGACCTGTGCATTGTCTATATCTTTTTTGTATTTTAACTTGTGCTCCAGGCTCGCCCAGAAATCCATTGCAATGGTACGGAACTGCACTTCCACGCGCATCATCTTTTTCTCGTTGGTCAGAAAAATCGGCACTTCAAGAATCAAATGAAGGCTGCGGTAGCCATTCGGCTTCGGATGGCTGATGTAATCTTTTTTCTTGATGAGTTTGATGTCATCCTGCTTTTCCAGATAATCCGCTAATGTATAAATATCATCCGGAAAAGAGCAGATAACGCGGACACCTGCGATATCATTTAAATTTTTTTCAATGTTGTCCACCGAAAACGGGATCTCCTGACGCTTCATTTTCTTCATGATACTGTCCGGTTCCTTGATCCTGCATTTTATCGACTCGATCGGGTTTCTGCTGTTCTGGACCGACAGCTCTGTATTTAATACATCCAGCTTTGTCTTTACCTCTAACATCGCACATTCGTACTGCATCATCAGACAGCGAAACTTCTGTAACTCCTCAATGTCCCCAAAAACATGATCCAGTTCCTTGACTGTTTCAATATCCATGTACTCCATTTGACTTTCTCCTTAGAAACATTATTTTGTAACGGCTTCTCCTGACCGGTTACCTTCTAATTACTATTTTACCATACTTTTACCAAAAATTTATTTAAACTTCTGTGAAGATTTCATACAATAGAATGCACACTCTGCGAACATTCTATTGTCATGAATAATAGAAAGTGCGTTTTTTACATCAAAGGTGCAAACAACCGCAGAAGGCACTGGGTTCCACGCAAAACAGCGGATCGCCCGCTCTTATATTTTTCTGTCACTTCCGTACTCTCGGCAAAAATATGTTCAAAATCCTTCCGCATTTCCTTCACCGCATCACAGTTGTACAAAAAAGCCCCATTTTCAAAATGAAGATACAAACTGCGATAATCCATATTGATCGTGCCACAGGTTGCCGCTTCCCCGTCGCAGACACACTGTTTTGCATGAATAAATCCAGGTGTGTATTCATAAATACGCACCCCCTGTCGCACCAGTCCTGCATAATAAGAACGTGTCACTTTGTAGATCAGTTTTTTATCCGGGATTCCCGGTGTGACGATCCGCACATCCACCCCGCGTTTTGCTGCAAGTCCCAGTGCCCGGTTCATCTCATCTGTGATGATCAGATACGGGGTTGTGAAATAAATCTCCTTTTTTGCATGTGCAATGAGATTCATATAAACACTCTCTCCGACGTGCTCGTCATCTAACGGACTGTCCGCATACGGCTGGATAAAACCATCCTGTTTCGCCTGATAATCTGTCTCTGGCAGATACTTCTGATAATCCTGATCTGTTTTTTTCACGGCATTCCACATTTCAAGAAACATGACAGTAAGGCTTTTTACCGCATCCCCCTCTAAGCGGATACCGGTATCCTTCCAGTGTCCGTACGGGTGGGTAATGTTAAAATACTCATTTGCAAGGTTATATCCCCCTGTAAATCCCACCTTTCCATCGATGACCGTGATCTTTCTGTGATCCCGGTTATTCATAAATACGGACAATACCGGAATAATCGGATTGAATACACGGCATGCAATGTCATTTTCTTCCATGCGTTTACGGAAATCATGATTGATAAAACCGATACTTCCGACATCATCATAAAAAATACGTACCTCCACACCATGTGCAGCTCTGTCTTTCAAAACGTTTAAAATCCGCTCAAATGATTCCGCCTGCTCGATTGCATGGTACTCCATAAAAATAAAATGTTCTGCTTTTTTCAGTTCTGCAAGCTGTGCCTCCAGCCCCTGTGACGCATCCGCATAAAATGCTACATCCGTGTTATGATATACCGGATAATGCCCGTATTTCCAGATATAATCCGACTGATTTGCAATCGACAAATCTTTTTCCTGCAGTTCTTTTATGACCTCATCATCACCGTTTAAAAAAGGAAAAAGTTCCTCATCGATCAATTCATAACGTTTTTTCATGCTCCTCGTCAGATTCGAACGCCCGAATAACAGAAACACACACAATCCAAAAATCGGAAAAGCTGCAATCAGAAGCATCCATGGCACTTTAAATGCCATATTTCCATGCGTTCCGTATATTGCAAAGACAACTGAGACTGCGATCAGCGTGGAAAAAAGGGAAATTGCCGCTGAATAACGGTTCAGCCATAAGAAAAGGTTGATGATCCATATCACCTGAAGCAAGACACTGATTCCGACAAAGACAAGTCTTCCTATGCTGTTTTTTACTGATGTTTTCTGTTCTGTTCTCATAGTATTGAAAAATACCGCACAATTGCTCATGCGGTACTCTTTTCTCCATTTCCGATTTATTTTTTAATTACGTCCACCTATTTTATCTTTTACATTTGCGTTTACTTTTCCGAGGTAACCTACCAGCTCATCTGATACTGTCACAATCCGCTCTGTCGCCTGATTGCACTGGTCAACGATCTGCTGGAATTCTTCCATATTCTCGGTCGTTACTTTAGCGCTGTCAGCATTCTGCTCCGCAAACTCTGTCAGAGATGTGATTCCACTCTCGATCACAGTCTTATGATCATCTAACGCACTTACTTCTTCACTGATTCCATCTACCGCATCGCTTGTATTCTTGATTTCCTCATTCAGTGAACGGAAAATCTCTTCTGTATCATGAATCTTTTCATTCTGTTTTACAAACGCTTCTGATACCTTCTGCGTGATCTCTACACTGATATTTGAATTGTCAATCAATGTATTGACAATCTGGTTGATCTGCTCTGTTGATTCTCTTGACTGATCTGCTAACGTACGGATCTCTTCCGCAACAACTGCAAATCCTCTTCCATGTTCCCCTGCTCTTGCAGCCTCAATGCTTGCATTCAATGCAAGAAGGTTTGTCTGATTAGAAATTCCGGCTATGATCTCTGTTGCCGTACGGATCTCCTGCGCTGACTGGTTGGTCAGATCTGTCTGCTGTCTTACATTTTCAATCGCAATGCCGCTCTCTTTGCTGATATTTACAAGTTCCTCCATGATTGCTTCTGCTGCTTTGTTGCTCTCTTTCATATGCTCTGCACTCTGTGCTAACATCGAAACATTTTCAGCAATTTCATCAATCGTTCTGCTGATAGCGTCGATCTTCTCTTTCATATCAACGGTATGATCTGCCTGGGATATTGTATTATCGGTAATGGTGGTAACTGCCTGCTCGGTCTGTTCCAGAGAAGTTGTCATACTCTTAAAGATATGTTTGAAATCCTCCGAAACCTCACCAAGCTCCTTCGTCGCCTTTTTAATGCCAAGTACAACCTGTGAAAATGAAGTAATCGACTCCTGAAATGTACGCACAAGCTGTCCGATCTCACCATCTTTCTCCGCAAGTTTATTTGCCTTCTCTGCAACACCACCGGAACCTCCTGCCTCTGTGCCTTCGCCCATAAGCTGTCTGAAAACATCCAAAAGTGTCCTGATTAATGCAAACACTAACCCGAAAATGATTACTGTTGCAGCACAGATCAGTATCATCGCAACCATTGTGCCGATCACTCCATTTTTCAACAGCTCAAGTACAACAATCTGCCATACTGCCATAATCAGGAAAAACACACCAAAAACGCTTAGCAGTTTTTTCCATGCCATCTTTTTATCATCGCCCATTTTTTTATCCTCCATCTGTTTTTATTACCTAAGACTGTCCCGCAGCAGGCGGCGCAGTCTGCATTGATTTCTGCATAACCTTATTCTCATACATTGCATGATCTGCTTCACGGAATACGGATGCAAAAGAATCTATGCAGTCCGGCTCATAAAATGCGATTCCCCGCGCAATCTGTATTTTCTGTTCATACTTTGTATTGTTTTTATTGAAAACCACAATGCCATCATCAAAATTTCTCAGCAACTCATCACATATTGCCTTTTCGGCCTGTTCGATGATGATCACAAATTCGTCTCCTCCGATGCGGTATACGATATGGTCTTTAAATCCCTTTTGTATCAGTCTGCTTGCATCCCTGATCAGCATGTCACCGAATTCATGTCCAAAATTGTCATTGATCTTTTTAAGGTTATTGATATCCATGACTACAACTGCATATTTGATCTTCTCATCAGCCGCACGTTTATCTAACTTATCCACATACTCTTTATATGCAGCTTTATTGGCAACGCCTGTCAGGGCATCCGTATACGCCTGCTCATTCACATAGTCAATGTAATGCCGCAGGTGATTTACCATCTGTTGCACGCTGTCTGCAAGTACACCAACCTCATCTTTGGATTCACAGTCGATATTGACCTCAAGATCACCACCGGCAACCTTCTGTGCAGCTTCCGTAAGTTCTTTGAGCGGACGCGTCATTTTCCTGGTAACATGGATTGTGATTAAAACCGATATAAACATGATAGACAGCGTTGAAACCAAAAACAATCGGATAATACGGTTACTCGACGCATTGATCTCCTTTGTCGGTGCGGTGACAACAAAAAACATACCGTTTTCTAACTGTCTGGCGGTCATTTTCTTCTTTATGCCATCCAGATTATAACCGACAAGATTATCCTGTGTTCCTTTTTTGTACAGTAAATTTAAGACCTTTCTGATCTTTCCATGTGTATTTTCTTCATCAAGTCCTTCCGGATAATCACGGTGATAATAAATTACATAATCTGCTCCTGCAAGGAAAGCATAACCGCTCTCATAAATCTGTACAGAATCCACCTTTTCTTTCAGCAGTGCCATATCAATATCCATGCCCAGAACGCCGATAAAGTCTTCATTCCTGTATATCGGCACCACATAAGAAATAATCCAGTCATTTTTATTCTTATTGTCATACGGCTCCATCCAGAACGCCTCTTCTTTTTCGAGTGCCTCATAATACCAGTTGACATGCTCCTTATCATCCTGTGCATATTTTGAAAAATCGACAAGGGAATCTTCAGTAACTTCGCCATTTTCATCCTTGTACCAGAAAAATCCTGTCTGGGGACCAGCAAGTTCCGGATTCACTCTCATATAGACTCCGCGTGATCCTTCTGTATTTTTCACAGTATGTAAGGCAACCTCCTGCACTTTCTTTACCAGCACATCGGTATTGTCTTTGTCCATCCCGTTTTTTCCAAGTTCGCTATACTGTTCTATTGTATAATCCTGAATCATATTCACGGACTGTTCAATACTTGTCAGCGTTGCATTGATCTCCTCTGCCTTATCCTCGCAAAACAGATTCATGAACTGTGCGGAATCCTCATTTACAAGTTTATGCGTATATAGAAAACCAACATATCCAAGTGCCAGCGCTGAAAGAAGTACACATCCTACCGTCAAAGCCAGAAATTTAGACTGTAAAGACCTCATCGGCAATCCTCTCTCTCTTCTTTCTGATATAGTTCTATTATATGCATTTTGTCATAAATTGTCAAAAATTATCACTCATTTTTTGTATGTTTTTTTGAACACTTTCGACAACATTTTCTTGATTTTTTTTCCGGGAAACCCTAAAATTATTTGTGGTATGTGACCATACCACAAATATTTTTGACACAATAGAGGTATAAATTTTATGGAATTTCAAAAATTAAATGCACCATCACTCAAAGAGTTATTTATATCCGAACTTGAAAATATGATCATTTCCGGCAGACTTCCGATTGGCACGAAACTCCCATCCGAACGTGAACTTGCCTCATCCATGCAGGTTTCACGTGCCGTCGTCAACTCAGGTATCGCCGAACTTGAAAAGAAGGGGTTTGTCGTGGTAAAACCACGGATTGGTACGTTCGTGGAAGATTACCGCAGAAATGGAACTATGGACACTTTAGTTTCCATTATGAAATATAATGGCGGTTCTTTAAGCAGTGATGAGATCCGTTCCATCCTCGAAGTGCGTATTCTTTTTATGAACCTTGCAGCCCGCCTTACGATTGAAAAAGCAAGTGACGCTGAAATCGAGGGACTTACCTTTTATCTGGACAAATTAAAAAATTCCTCCACCCCGGAGGATGCCGCTGCATCGATCTTTGAATTCAGCCACGAACTGAGTTTTATCAGTGGAAATATGCTTCTGCCGCTGTTTTTTACCTCTTTCCGCGACCTTGTTTGCAGCCTGTGGGTGCGCTATGCAATAAAATACAGCATCGAGGAATTATACCAGAGTGCCTTATCCATTTATAATTTCGTCCGTGCAAGGGACGTAGACGGTGCTCTCCATTACATAGAAACTTCCACCACAGAATGTATCAGCGGAAACCGCATGATCTACTGATCTTAGAAACACCTTCAAATAAACTTCATAAAAACAGCCGGACTTTGAGGCATTCTGACCGCTGCTTCATTATCTGACGATCACAGGTCACCTCAAAATACGGCTGTTCTTATTTTTCTTACATTTTATTTTGCAAACTGGCTGTTATACAGTTTTGCATAAAATCCATTTTTCTCTAACAGTTCCTCATGTTTTCCCTGTTCCACAATATTTCCATCCCGCATGACAAGAATGATATCTGCTTCTCGGATCGTGGAGAGACGATGTGCAACGATGAAACTGGTACGTCCTTTCATCATACGCGCAAATGCTTCCTGAATCTTGATCTCGGTTCTCGTATCAATCGAGGATGTCGCCTCATCTAAGATCAGCATCGGCGGCAGACACAGCATGACTCTCGTGATACAAAGGAGCTGTTTCTGTCCCTGCGAAAGACTTCCGCCATCCTCCGAGATCACGGTATCATATCCTTTTGGCAGACGCTTGATAAAGCTGTGAGCATGGGATGCTTTTGCCGCTGCGATGATCTCTTCCTCCGTGGCATCCGGTTTTCCCATCGTGATATTTTCACGGATCGTTCCACTCCTTAACCACGTTTCCTGCAATACCATACCATAATTGCTTCTGAGGCTCTTTCTGGTCATTTCACCGATCGGTGTTCCGCTGACACGGATCTCTCCACTGTTCACATCATAAAAACGCATCAGAAGATTGATGAGCGTCGTCTTACCGCAGCCCGTAGGCCCTACGATTGCCACGCGCTGTCCCGGCTGTACGGAAAGGTTGAAATCCTCGATCAGCTTCTGTTCCGGCGTATAAGAGAAATATACATGGGACAGTTCTACGCTTCCGTCCGCTTTCTCTAACACTTTCGCACTCTCTGCATCCGGCTTCTCGACCGGCTCCTCGATCAGTTCAAACACTCGGGCAGCACAGGCAAGTGCATTCTGCAGCTCGGTGATGACACCGGAGATCTCGTTAAACGGCTTCGTATACTGGTTCGCATAACTTAAAAGACTCGATAACTGTCCGACTGTAATGCTTCCTCTGATGGCAAGAAATGCACCGATGACACCGACTGTCGCATAGACAAGGCTGTTGATAAAACGTGTTGCCGGGTTCGTGATACTTGAAAAGAAGATCGCGCGCAGTGAATATTTCTGCAGTCTTCCGTTGATCTCGTCGAACTGCTCTAACGCCTCATCCTCATGTGAAAATGCCTGCACGACTTTCTGGTTTCCAACCATCTCTTCGATGAAAGCGGTCTGTTCGCCCCGCGTCTCAGACTGCAGTTTGAACATGGAAAATGTCTTTTTTGCAATAAAACTTGCAACAAACAATGATAACGGTGTGATGACCACGACCGCAACCGTGATATTCACACTGATCGTCAGCATAAAGATCAGTGTACCGAAAATTGTCACGATTCCGGTAAAAAACTGTGTAAATCCCATCAGAAGACCATCTGCAAACTGATCAACATCCGCGATGACACGGCTGACCACCTCTCCATAAGAATGGGAATCAATATACTTAAGCGGTAAATGTTCGATCCTCTCAAACGCTTCTTTCCGGATATCACGGATCACATTGTAAGTAATCTTATTGTTGCATGCATTCATGATCCACTGCGCGGCTGCCGTGAGCAAAATCACCACTGCCATACGCTCTAAGATCACAAGGATTCCTGCAAAATCAACCTGTCCCTTCGTGATAATCAGGTCGACTGCACGTCCTGTTAAGATCGGGATATAAAGAGTCAGTGCCACGGTAACTGCCGCAAGCACGATCGATAAGCCAAGGTAAAACCAGTATCTCCGGATGTAATCAAGCACTTTTTTTACTGTTGTCTTCTGCTGGTCTGTCACTACTTTTTTCATGCCGTCTTACCTCCTTCCTGTTTCTTAAACTGTGAGTTGTAGATTTCCTGATATACCTCACAGCTTTCTAACAGCTCTTCGCTGGTTCCAAGTCCGACGATCTTTCCATCATCAAGCACAACGATGCGGTCTGCATGCTGGATTGAAGCAGCTCGCTGGGAAACGATAAAGACGGTCGTCTCTCCTTCCATTTCGCGGATGGCTTTTCGAAGAGCTGCATCCGTTGCAAAATCAAGTGCGGATGCACTGTCGTCTAAAATGAGTATCTCCGGTTTCTTTACGACTGCACGTGCGATCGTTAAACGCTGGCGCTGTCCGCCGGAAAGGTTTTTTCCGCCCTGTTCGATTTCAAAATCAAGTCTGCCCTCTTTGTTGTCGACAAACTCTTTTGCCTGCGCAACTGTGATGGCACGGTTCAGATCTTCTTCTGTCGCATCCGGGTTTCCCCATTTTAAGTTCTCGCGGATCGTTCCATGGAACAACACGGCTTTCTGTAAAACCGTACCAATCTTTCCACGCAGCTCCTCAAGCGGATAATCTTTGACGTCTTTTCCGTCCACTTTAATAAAACCGGACGTCACGTCATAAAACCGCGGGATCAGGTTGACTACCGAAGATTTTCCGGAACCGGTTCCTCCGATGATACCGATCGTCTCGCCTTTTTTTACCTTAAAATCAATATCCGTTAAAGATTCGTCTCCGGCACCCGCATAGGTTAATCCTACATGTGAAAATTCCACGGCATACTCTGCTTCTTCTGATCTGTCAGCGGTATCCGTCTGCACCTTATCCACTTTCTGGCCTGATCCGTCCGTGATGGATGGCTGCATCTCAAAAATGGACTGGATACGGTTTCCACATGCAATGGATTTATTGATATTGATGATCAGGTTTGCAAGCTTCACTAACTCCACTAAGATCTGTGACATATAGTTGATCAGCGCAACCACCTCACCCTGTGTGATATATCCGTTATCAACACGGACTGCACCGGTCCAGACAAGCACCACGATCGCACCGTTGATGATCACATAGGTAAGCGGATTCATTAGTGCTGATATCTTTCCGACATAAATCTGCGCCCTTGTCAGAAGATCATTATTTTCATTAAAATGTACTTTTTCATCATCTTCCTTATTAAAAGCACGGATCACCCTGCTTCCTGTTAAATTTTCTCTTGTGATCCCAAGCACCTTATCGAGCGCTGACTGTACCTTTTTATAAAGCGGAATACTGATCAGCATGATACCGAATACGATTATGGAAAGAAGCGGGATCGTAACGACAAACACCAGTGCCGCTTTGACATCGATGGTAAATGCCATGACCATTGCGCCGAACACGATAAACGGGGAACGCAGAAACAGACGCAGCACAAGGTTCACGCCGTTCTGCACCTGATTGACATCACTTGTCATTCTCGTGATCAGTGTTGCCGTTCCAACAGTATCCATCTCTGTAAAAGAGAGGCTCTCAATGTGTGCAAACAGCGCATGGCGCAGTTTTGTTGCAAACCCGACTGCCGCCTTTGCCGCGAAATACTGTGCGGTGATCGAGCAGGTCAGACCGATCACTGCAAGCAGTACCAGCACCATACACATTTTCATAATATAGGACTTGTCCCCGGTCGCAACACCAGTATCAATGATTGCCGCCATAACCAGCGGCACGATCAGTTCAAAGGTTGCCTCGAGCAGTTTAAAAAGCGGACCTAATACACTTTCCTTTTTATAGTCTTTTAAATAAACCAGTAACTTTTTCATAGTATTCTCCATTTTTACGCTGCACTTTACGCATGACAAGTTTGGGCGTAAGCACAAACTTGAGTGTGAAAATCTTATTTTCACACTGCCCTCAAATGTTTATTTTTTAATTTTTTTCATCTGCTGCAAACCAAAGATCACTACCCCACCTATGATAAAGAACAGGATGGAAAAATTGTGGATCGTCATTGCAGGCTGTGGGGTATCCAGTGTTGTTGGGCCCATGATCACAGCATAAATAGAACCAAGCATCAGTCCGACGATCAGAAAGATCATCTGCGCCCGAAAACGCTCTAATGCCTTACGGATCAGCTTTACAATACTGAAAATACCGACTAACACACCACATCCGAATACGAATACTGTCGGAAAACTTTTTAAGTTTAAATGCAGGATATCTTTAATCGCCGTCACGATCGGCAGGTAAAGTCCCATAATTAAAAGCAGTGTGGAACCGGAAATACCAGGAAGCACCATTGCGCAGATTGCAACTGCGCCTGCTATGAATACATAAATTCCTGTTGTGACTGTCAGATGCTCCAGATTTACACTGTTTCCGCCGCCAACCGGATTAAAATAGGTGATGGCACACACAATGGCTGCCCCAACCAGTACAAACGGGCAATATGCATATTTCCCTTTTAGTGTGTCCAATTCTTCACGGACTACAATCGGAATTGCAAAAATTATAAATCCGATAAATAATGAACTGATCGCATAAATATGGGATTCAAAAACATTTGCAAGGATCAGAATCGCAAGAACCATTCCTGTTACCCAGCCGATACCGAGCTTGATCAGAAAGAAAAACGCTGTTTTCTTTTTTTCCATATTTCCGGTGATCAGATCATCGATCGAGTCGATAAACTGATCGTAAAACCCAAGCAGAAATGCCACGGTTCCACCGGATACTCCCGGGACACTGTCTGCAAGTGCCATACAAAATCCTCTGATAAACTGTATTATGTACATACGGTTACCTCTTTCTTCCTTATTAATATTTACATGTGCTGTCTGCACACCATACTGCCTATTATAATCTTTCGGCTTCTGTTTTGTCTAGTATCGTAAACATTAATATTTCTTTTTTGTATCTTTTATGTTACTGTTCACTCGTACCTCGTTCCAGTAACGGATTTTGCCGATGCTTCGCATTCCAAATCGGCAAAATCTGCTGCCACCACTGTATCATACGGCATTTTCAGTTCAGAAAATGCCTGCCTGTGAACAGTAACCATGTATACAGTATATGAAAACATACAGGAGGCACACAGTATGGAAGCATCAAATGTTTATTTCACATCTTTTAAGGCAACGGAGCATGAGAATCTGCTCTAGAAACTGCATCGTCTTATGAAAACTGCGGGGTTTGAGACGATCGATTTTACCGACAAATACGCTGCGATCAAAATCCATTTTGAATGGAAGAGCTGCATTGCGCATGCTGTTAAGATTGGACTTGGAAGTGATCAATATAAGCTGATTACGATTTAGCTAGAGTTTTTTGTAGATTCGTGGACAAAAGGCGGTCACAGCCGTTAGTCTGTGACCACCTTTTTCTATTTACTGCAGATGTCTATGCTTCTGCTTCTTTCTCATTATCCAGTGCGATCAGTTTGGAGATGATCTCCTCGCAGATCTGGGTGACGTTTTTTCCATCTGTGGCAACGGTGATGTCCGCGACTGCTTCATAACGGTCTTTTCGTTTATCCATAAGACCGCTGATGAATTCAACGTTCATGTTATTGTTTAAGATCGGGCGCTCGTCGCTGTCTTTGACACGCTCGTAGATAGTTTCCGGTTTTGCGGTGAGTAATACGACACGTCCATTCTTTTTCATGTGATCGGCGTTTTCTTCTCTCATGACGACACCACCACCACAGGAAACGATCGTCTGTTTTCTTTTCTGCAGCTCGATTAAGGTGTTGCTCTCTAAGTTACGGAAGTATGCCTCACCGTATTCGTCAAAGATCTCAGAAATGGACATGCCCTGTTTTTCTACGATCATCTGGTCCATCTCCACGCGGTCCATCTCAAGTTTATCTTTCAGTTCTCCGGCGATCGTACTCTTTCCGGCTCCCATGAATCCAATCAGGAAGATGTTGTAGTCAAACAGACTCTTTGCCTGGATACGGCGGCTGTTTTTCATGATATATTTGAAAATATCAAGGATCTCTTCCTCGAACTCATTGTCACCGAGTTTGTTCTTTAATGCGTCGGTCTGTTTCTTCTCCTGTTCCGGCTGTAAGATTGGAATACCGGTTGCTTTCTTATAAGAAATAATTTCCTGTATATATGACATTCGAACTGCAAGCTGTTCGATGATGATATCATCACATTCTCCAATTTTCTCACGGATCGCTTCTATCTTATCCATTATAATCCTCCTTGTTTTCCGAAGAAAAATGCAATTTTACTCTGTAAAATCTGACCTCTGGTGAGCAGAGGATTTTCCTCCCTGTTTTATAAAAAGCATTATAACAAGATGTGACACATTCCGCAAGCAAAATATTTTAGCACTTTAAAGTATTTATGTTTTAAAGTGTATAATATCATTTCCGACATGTTTTCTACTCGATCACACCTTTCATATCGCCAAGATATGCATCGACCAGATCCTCTGATACATTTTTTTCAATTGACTCATATACCGGCTTGCAGAGTTCTCTGATCTGTTCATACATTTCATCACTCAATAAAATAATCTGTGTACCGCTTTCCTCGATTGTCTGGATACGGGATGCGATACGCTCATCCGACTGCTCTCTCGCATATTCTTTCGCTGTCTCCGCAGCCTCTCTGATGATTTCCTGCTGCTCGCCGGTCAGTCCTTCAAAAAACTCATCACTGACGATCAGTGAGATCAGATGCGGCAGATGGTTTGTCTCCACGACATAATCCTGCTGCTCATATAATTTATTAGAAACAATGACCTCATACGGATTTTCCTGCGCATCGATGGTTCCCTGCTGCAGTCCGATATACACCTCGGAAAATGTCATCGGTGTCGGGCTGGCACCAAGCGCTTTCCAATATGCCATGTGATAGGAATTTTCCATGGTACGGATCTTCTGTCCCTTAAAATCAGAGATTGACTGCACATTGCGGTTTGTGGTCATCACACGGAATCCCTGGTCGGCATATCCTAAAAGGACATATCCGGCATCCCCGTATACCTGCTGCATCATGGAAAGGAAATCCGGGTTATCCACATGTTCCCTCACTTCGTCAATTGTTTCGAACACTGCCGGCATATCAAATACTGCAACATCCGGCATAAAAGTCACCTGCGGTGCCGTATTTTGTACCACAAACGGGATATCACCCTCTTTACAGGACTCTAACAACTCTCTGTCTCCGCCAAGTACACTGTTTGGATAAACAGAAATCAGCATCGTCCCGTCGCTCAAACGCTCCACTTCCTCTGCAAATTTTTCTGCATAGATCTGTGTGACTGTATCCTCCGGGCTTGAACTTCCAAGCGGCCACGCATAACGCTGCACTTTTGCCTGATCCTGTGTATCTTTATTCCCGCAGCCACTTGCAAAAAGTACTGCCCCTGCAAGGAAACCGCATAATATCTTTTTCTTACAATTCTTCAAGTTTTCGCCCTCCTTATTAAAGCAGACAGAGACTGATTGCCGGAATAAATGTGATCAGAAGCAGTGCAAGCATGAAATATCCGATCATCGGCATTGCCTTCTTTGCGATCTGCATCATCGGCACATTGGTAAGCGAACTTGCCACAAACAGGTTGACGCCGACCGGAGGTGTGACAAATCCAACCGCAAGGTTTACGATCACCATGACACCGAAATGGATTGGATTCATTCCGACATGTTCCACGATCGGCAGTAAGATCGGACTTAAGATCAGAATCGCCGGGGTCGTATCCATGACCATACCAACAATCAGAAGTACCACGTTGATGACAAGAAGCAGTACGATCTCATTGGAGAAATGTGTCATGATCCATGCACTGACATCCTGCGGTACCTGCATCAGCGTGAGCACACGCGAAAACGCGGTTGATGTTGCAAGGATAAATAAGATCGGTGCATAGGTTTTCATCGCCTCCACCATAATGCCCCAGATCTGTTTTACTTTAATAGATCTGTAAATGAACAGACTGACAAACAGGGAATAAAATACGGAGATGACAGCCGCCTCCGTCGGGGATGCCACACCGGAATAAATACAGCCAAGCACGATCACGGGGCTTAAGAGCGCCCAGATACTCTCTTTTAAAATGTTAACGAATCCTTTTGTTTTGAGCTGAGCCATTTTCGCCTGGATCTTCTCTCTGTCCTCACCGTGACGGCGGCAGTAATAATATGCGTAAAAGATCAGCAGTGCGCTGATCATCATGCCCGGTACGATACCTGCTAAAAACAGGTCACTGACCGATTCACCGGTCGCCATCGCATACATGATAAACGGGATACTCGGCGGGATGATAACGCCAAGACCGCCCGCCACCGCAACGATCGCCGTGGAAAAATCCTTTTCATAACCAAGTTCGATCAGGAGCGGAATCGTCATACTTCCGACCGCAGCAACGGTCGCCGGTGCAGAACCTGAAATTGCTCCATAAAACAGACAGGTAATGATCACTGCACATGGTATTCCCGCTCTTTTGTTTCCAAGGAAATAAACAAATACATCAAATAATTTTTCTGAAATTTTACCGTGCGCCATAAGGATTCCCGCAAGCACGAACATCGGCACTGCAAGCAGCGGGAAACTGTCGATTCCTCCGACCATGGAACGGATGACATACCCTGCACTTGCCGTAAATGAAGCGTCAAATGCGCCCGGCAGCACAGCCACAATTCCAAGTGAAATAGAGATCGGAATTGCGATCACAAGACATATTGCAAAAATAATAAAAACAACAACTGCTGACATCTATTTCTCCTTTCTAACTGTAACACCTGATTTGTCCATATTTGCAGCATCCGCATGCTCCGGATTTTCAACGACTGCCTCCTCGATCACAGAGGCAATATCGCCCTCTTCTAACGGTTTCTTTTCTTTTCCAAGTAAAATGCGCCACTCACCAAACCAGCGCTGTACGATGCGGAACGCTGTTAAAATAAAACAGAAAAACGGGGCTGACTGCACATAATACATTGGCAGACCACACGCCGGGCTGACCTGTCCGCTCTCTATCGTTGCTTTTAAATATAGAAAGGAGAAAGGGATCAGATAGACAAAAAATACAAACTCTACCGTGAGATTCGTAATCTTAAAAATCGTTTTTCCACGTTTCGGAAACATTTTGATGAACTGATCAACTTTGATTGAAATGCATTTTCTGGTACAGAGACTTACACTTAAAAATGCAGACCATATAAACAGATATCTGGTGATCTCCTCCGACCACGAAAGCGATACTCCAAGAATATATCTGGAAAATACCTGACACCCCATAATTAACGTCATAGCCGCTAACATGAGAACCATCAGGATTTCTTCAAGACTTTCGTCTATGACATGAATAAACTTTTTCATGCAGTCTTTTCTCCTTCCCTCGTATAACTTTTTTGACATACAGATTCGCTCATTTATTATTATATCCTATCAGTTTTCTCTGTTTTTCCAATGTAAATGTAAAGAAAAAACCGGGTGTCAAAAGGCACTTCATTTGACATCCGGTTTTTGTTACTTATGAGAATTGTCTCGATACGGGACATCCTTTTCAAAAATACGCTTATTACATGCTCTCATGGATCAGATTTAAAACAGTATTTAAATCTGCTGCGTTCATCTGTCCCGGTGCAGATGCTTTTCCAACTGCGCCAAAGGTCAGTGCAGAACCGAATACTTCACCACACAGACGGCTGATCAAACCGGTTCCTGCCATGGACATAGTGATGATCGGTCTGTCTGCATATTCAGATACCATCTCTTCCGTTGCTGCAAGAAGTGTTAAGACATCTTTTTTGTTCTGCGGCATTACAGCGATCTTCGGGATATCAGCATCTAATTCCTGCATTTTGCGGAGACGTCCAACGATATCATCTTTGTCCGGTGTCTTGTCAAAATCATGGTTAGAAGCGACAACTGCCACACCCGCTTCATGTGCAGCTTCGATGATCTCTTTCACATAAGAATCACCTGTGAAAGCTTCCACGTCAACTAAGTCAACCAGTCCGGTTGCTGCTGCTTTTTTGTTTAACTCTACATAAACATCCGGCTCGATTGCTTTCTCGCCACCCTCTTTTGAGGTACGGAAAGTGAACAGGATCGGTGTATTGCCAAGTGCCGGGCGCAGATCTTTTAACACGTCCTCTACCTGAGCGAAATCGAACACGCCGTCAAACCAGTCAACACGCCACTCAACAACGTCCATCTTTACATCTGCAAAAGACTTTGCTGCTGCAAGGATCTCTTCTTTTGTTTTGCCAACGATCGGTACGCAGATTTTTGGTACGCCTTCACCGATTTTCACACCACGAACTTCTACATATGAACTCATTATTTTTCCTCCTGTTTTTACTTTAATAGATCTTCTCCTAATTATCTGCCTGTGCCTGCTCAACCATACTTGTGTAACGAAGGTTTACAAATAATCCCAGCAATACACCGATTGTTGTCAGCACGATATTCATAACCATAACCTGTGAAGGCTGCATTTTGGATGCTGCTGTCAGGATCGTGTAGTTACACAGAGAAGATGCGATCATAACCAGTGCAGTTACCGTTCCTTTGATTTTCGGGAAAAGCATGTTGCAGACTGATGTAGCGATCTGAAGTAATCCGCCTGCGCCTGCCCAGCCGATTAAGAATGCACCTGCGATCATAAGAGGCTGGCTCTTTCCGACTAATACAACAACCAGTGTAGCCAGACAAATTACCGGGTAAATCAGAATAAATCTGACGTCTTTAATTTTCCTTGTCAGTAATGCAGTTACGATCAAAGCAAGCATGGTTCCTGCGGAATAGTAAGTCTGCATAATGGAAGGATCTGTCCAGCCCACATTTTCTTTTGCAAAGTTCTGTGCGCAGTTTAACCAGAGCTGGAATGTACCGGTACAGGTGAATCCGATCAGGATCATCGCAACAGACTCGATGGAAAAATGTGTATGTTTTAAGCTGGCGATCAGTCCTTCTTTTTCTCCCGCTGCCTTCTGATCCGCATCCGGGAGAGGGAAAAGCATTACTAATACTAATAATACAATATAAATGATACCACATCCAAAGAATAATGTGTTATAAGATGTAAGACCTGCTGCTGTTGTTGCTACCGTTGCGCCAAGTACGAACGGCAGGATCATCTGTGCGATTGCAATGAAAAATTTAATTCCCATCGTTGCAACGCCCGGTGCTTTATAAATGATCTCACCTACAGCCGGGTAAATTCCGGTATCAAGGAAAGAGTTGGCAATACCACCAACGATTGCGCAGATGTATGCAATCTGATATCCGCCATTTGTTCCTGCATTAAATGCAAGCGCAAGTCCGATTAAGTATATCGCATAAGAACCGCTTCCGATTGCAGTGGAGATACGGCGGCCTAATTTATCAGAAAGAGGACCGGCAAATGGAAGTGCGATCAGTCTGCCCAGTCCAAGTGCTGCAGAAATGGCTGTGATTGCCATTGCCTCTACGCCCCAGGATGCTGCAAGAGCTTCCTTGATCACTGCCTGTCCCAAAATGGAACAGCCGACACCATGGATAAAATAATTTAAATAAAGAATCAGTGCGCTCGGTAAATATTTTTTGTTCATTAATTTTCTCCTCAATTTGAGTTGTGATGCAGCGGCATTTTTTCATACCGCCGCATGGGGTTGTGATTGGGGGGTATTTTATTCGTATTTGATGTTTAATACTTCTTTCATGTGCTCGATCGGCATATCTTTTCCAGTCCAGAGTTTGAATGCTGCTGCACCCTGGAATAACATCATGCCAAGACCGTTCATTGTCTTACATCCAACTTCTTTTGCCATAGAACGCATCTTTGTCTCAAGCGGAGAGTAAGGAACGTCTACAACGATCAGTTCCGGACGGAAGAAAGATTTGTCAGGAACAACGGACATTCCCTCTAATGGTTTCATACCAACACCTGTTCCGTTTACGAAGATGTAGGAATCTGCCATCTCTTCTCTTAATTTCTCTTTGTCGTCTAAATCATAAAGAGTTGCTTTGCAGTTTGTTCTCTCGTTGATCTTTTTCACAGTTGCCTCTGCGTTCTCCCAGAATTTATCATGAATATTGAAGATAGAAATCTCTTTTACTCCGTCTAATGCAGCCTGGATCTCGATTGCTGTTGCAGCTCCGCCGGCACCTGCGATGGTCATTTTCTTTCCGATCACGTCGATGTCGTTGTCTTTTAAGGACTGCATAAATCCGATACCGTCTGTGATATGTCCTGTTAATACACCATTCTCATTTACAATTGTATTAACAGCTCCGCAAAGCTCTGCAGCCGGTGATAATTTATCAAGGTACTGGCCAACAACTGTTTTGTTTGGCATGGATACATTAGATCCAACCATCTTTAATGCACGAAGACCTTTGATCGCATCTTCTAATGTGCTGTTGTCAACCTCGAATGCAAGGTAAGCATAGTCAAGTCCTAAATATGCAAATGCCTCATTGTGCATTGCCGGTGAACTGGAATGTCTGATTGGGTAAGCCATTAATCCGATAAGCTCTGTGTGACCTGTGATTCTCTCTGCCATAGTAGTGTTCTCCTTTTTTCTTTTTGCATGATTTTCTTATTAGTTTCATGTTTTTAACATTACCTGCCCGCTTTGTTAAAAACTTAACAACCTCTGATATATTTATTATACAACGCTTTTTTTAATACATCCAATGCTAATTTCATGCTTTTTTAGTAGCTTTAATGTATTAATTATGATATAAT
>ENA-USYV01001037-USYV01001037.1-human-gut-metagenome-genome-assembly--contig:-NODE-1037-length-28834-cov-17.610773_pt1 | contig 28834 bp, 26 predicted proteins | sample MGYA00250066_ERZ773514 | MGnify/ENA primary metagenome ERZ773514 (study PRJEB29103, sample SAMN06112049) | human gut metagenome | biome: human gut; feature: ankylosing spondylitis patient; material... | reverse complement strand
CGGGGTGGAGGTGATCGGTATCTTCCTGGGGATGCTCTATGGCTGGCTGATCGCCAACGACTCCTTCTGGCCCAGCATTTTCGGCCTGCTTTTCCTGGGCCTGAGCAGCTACTCCACCGTACCCGCCGTCCTGAGGGATGGCTTCGGCAATTCCACTGTCCTGCTGCTGTTCTTCTTCTTCGCCTTTACCAACATCATCAGCGCCGCCGGTATCACTGAGTATATCGCGCGCTGGATCGTCAGCCGCAAGGTTGTGCAGGGCAGGCCATATCTGCTGACCCTGATGATCTTCTTAGCCATGTGCGCGCTGGTCATCATGGTTTCCTGCGCTGCGGCCACCATGGTAATTTTCCCCCTGATCAAGGAGATCTGCCGCCTCTACGGCGTTAAGCCCGGCAGCAAGTGGGCCTCTATCACCCTGGTGGGCACAATCTGTGTGGGCTGCTCCTTCTACATGCTGCTGCCGTTCAAGTCTCTGCCCGCCGTGGTGTTCTCCAGCTATACCCAGATGTCCGGCGGCGACTCCATCGCGCTTGTCCCCTATCTGGCGATCGTGGTCGTCATCACCGCTATTACCATGGCCCTGCTGCTGGTGCTGATGAAATTTGTCCTCCGGTGCGATGTCAGCGTAATTGCCTCCAGCAACAAATCCATGGAAGAGCTGCCCAAGCTGAGCCGGTATCAGAAATTTATCATGGTCTTCTTTGTGGCCGTGATCGTCCTGCTGCTGTTCCCCTCCTTCGTGCCCAAGACCTTTATTGTCAGTACGGTGCTGAACAATGTGGGCGCCACCGGCATCCTGCTGGGCGCTGTCGGCGTCTATATCATGGTCAGTCTGAAGGAGGGCATGCCTGCCGTCCAACTGTTCTCCAAGAACATTGGCTGGTCCATCATCTTCATCCTGGCCGCCGCGCTGAGTATCGCCGATGCCATGGCCGCCGAGTCCACCGGAATCTCGGCCTGGCTGGTGGAGCTGATCACGCCGGTGGTCCAGGGCAAGAGCCCTCTCGTCCTCACCGCAGTAATGTGTGTCGTGGGTATGGCCCTCACCAACGTGGCTAATAACATCGCCACCGCAGCCATGCTGACGCCCATCGCCTACAGTGTGGGCATCGCCTGCGGCGCCAATCCGGCGGCACTGGCGGTCTGTGTGCTGCTGGCCACCAATATGGGTATGGCAACCCCGCCCGCCAGTGCTCCTGCGGCCATTGTCCACGGCGAAAAGGAGTGGATTCCCGGAAGTGACGCCGTGAAATACGGCCTTGTCTGCTGCGGCATCACCCTGGTTCTTATTCTGGCCGTGATCTTCCCCATGGCAAACGTCATGTTCTGATGCAGCAGGGTCTGGAGCATACGTGAAAAGCCCCGCCGGTATCCCAACAGGATACCGGCGGGGCCTTTCAACCTTTTTATTTGCAGGTACAATCCTTGAAGTATCGCTTCAGCGCACACACCACCGACTGTTCCTCCCGAAGCAGGGACTTTCCTGATTGGTGGACCAGCAGGAAGGTGGCATGTCCGAAATCCAGTCCATGAACCATGACGGGCTGCACCGCTCCCTGGCTGACAAAATACTCGTACTGGGAGGTAAACCTGGGAAAGATAGCGGCGCACCTGTTCTGCGCCACATACTGCAAGATGGCGTCCTTGCTGTGGCAGCGGAATCCGGCCTCTCCACTGAAATAGTGTCCGAACAGAAGCCAGTTGTCGTCGTTTACATGGGAATAGGTGCCAAGGGGCACCTGCGCAAGCATCTGAGGCGTGATTTCCCCTGTCAGAGCCAGGGGATGGCCGGAGCCGAGAAACAGGTATTCCGGGTCTTCAATCACCTCGCAGCAGTCCCAGCCGTTTTTGCGGATCCGCTCCAGGGTGGCGGTCGAGTCCGCCTGATTTTCCTTGCGGATCGGGAGCAGGCCGATGTGAACCCCGTTCTCCTCCATTTTGTGAATGATCTCGCTGCGCCGACATTCGTGGAGCAGCAGATTGATGTCGGGGTGCCGGTCCTTCAGGCAGGGGATAAACCCTGCGGAGAGAAAATTGCACATGGTGGTGGTGCTCTGTATGTGTACCTCCCGGGGAACCTCCTCCAGAGGGGTGGATTCCTGCCAGCCGTTCACCATTTGAAGAATGATCTTTACGTCCCCGTAAACCCACTTGCCATAGGCGGTGAGCTCGATGCCGCGGCTCGTCCGCCGCAGCAGTTGGTGCCCCAGCTCGTCCTCCAGGGCGTCGATCATCTTACTGACAGAGGGCTGGGTGGTGTAGAGCTCGTTAGCCGCTTTTGTGAAGGAGCTGTGCTGCACTACTTTATCGAATGCGATAAGCTGTTCGATGCGCATAGCGGAACCTCCCTTTTTCAGGCCGCACCGGGGCCCACAGTCAGATCGCCTCGGATATGGCATCCCTGTTGCAGCATCTTATCTTATCGCAGGCGCTGTTATCGGTGCGGTGGGTACTTCTATAAGCACAGGCAAGCATCTTAAAGTATAATACATTTGCCAAATATAGACATAAGGCAGGCTATGATCCAACGGGGTTTTTAGACTGCCTTTTGTTGCAGTTTAAAGCATATCCTGACATGAGATAAAAAAGAAAGAACGTGCGGGATAATGCGTTAAAGAAAGATAAAAACGTGTAAAAATGGTCTTTTTTAAGACGGAGGACAGGTATGAAAACAGGTATATTCACAATGAAGCGAGTATTGGCTTTCACTATCGCCGTAGTTGCTTCCATGACAATGCTTGCAGGCGGCACACAGCCGGTCATGACAGCGCAGAACGCTTCTGCAGAAAGTCAGGCAATAAAGAACAACAAGAAAAAAATATCCTCTGCCAAGGATAAAATAAGCGAACTTGAACAAAAGCAGGCTGACCTTGACAAGCAGATAAACAGCACAAAGGACGATATCTCCAAGGAGGAAGAAAATCAGAAAGCTATCCAAGAGCAGATAGAAACTGTTCAGGAAACTATACTGACCCTTGAGGATTCTATCACTGACCTTGAAACTGAGATAGCCGACCTTGAAGAGGCTATCGCAAAGAGCGAAATAAAAATAAAAAACAAGAGAACTGAGATAGAAAATGGCGTTGTTGACTTCAAGCAACGTCTTAGAGCAATGTATGTTGCCGGAAATAGTTCATACACCGATATTCTTATTGGTTCGACGGACTTTTATGATATGCTTATGAAAATAGAGCTTGTCAAAAGAGTGGCTGACCATGACAACACCATGATCGACGGACTTGTTGAGCTTAAAGGCGAGTATGAATCTCAGGAAGCAGAGCTTGAAGCCAACAAGACTGACCTTGAAACTAACAAAACTACCCTTGAGGAACAAAAGGCCTATCACACTGAGCAGAAGAAAAAGCTTGACGACCTTTATGCAAAAAGTCAGGCTGTTATCGACCAGCTTGAGGAAGATAAGGCGGCTTATGAAGCCAATAAGGAGCAGATAAACAAGGAGCAGGAAGACTTCGAGACACAGCTCCAGAAGCTTTACAAGGAGCAGGAGCAGATCAAAAAGAAGGAAGAAGAGGAACGTAAGAAAAAAGAAGAGGAAGAACGTAAGAGAAGAGAGGAAGAAGAACGTAAACAACAGCAGCAACAGCAGAATAATAACGGCAATTCTTCATCTTCTAATGCAAACGGCAACACCTCTAACAGCGGTCAATCTTCTACCAATAACGGTGACTACAATTATACCGACAAGAGCCAGTTTACATGGCCTGTGCCGGGTTATTATCATATTTCCTACGGCGTGGGTTGGCGCTGGGGCGCTTATCACAAGGGTATCGACATCTGGTCTCCTGGAATAAGAGGTGCAAAGATATGCGCCGCCGCTGAGGGTACTGTTATACTCGTCAGCAACACCTGCACACACGATTATGGCAAGAACGGCTCATGTGGCTGCGGCGGTGGATATGGAAACTACTGCATAATCGACCACGGCAACGGCTACTGGACTCTTTACGGTCACTCACAGTATATGAGCGTAACACAGGGTCAGCACGTCAACAAAGGCGACGTTCTGGGTATTGTCGGCTCAACAGGATATTCAACTGGCGACCACCTGCACTTTGAGGTGCGATTGAACGGCGTGGCTCAGAATCCGTCAAATTATGTATAAACAGGCAAAGCCGAAAGGTCTTGCCCCACAACCAAAGGAGTCTTTTATTTCATGAACAGGCTTTACAGCTTAAAACGTATTCTCACTTTCATTATCGCATTCGCTGTTACCGCTGGTATTGCAGGAAGCAGCTACAATTCTTCTTTGAAGATAACCTCAGCGGACACTGAAAGCTCGCAGGGGGAGGACTATAGCTATACTGAATCTGTGGCTGACGGAGGTCAGCAAAGCGATGAACAAACAGAAAATGACGATAATTCTCAGGAGGAGTCAACAGGTTTTGACATCACACAGTATGCAGAACAGCTAAGAGAGCTATCAAAAAAGCAGACGGAAATAAACGAACAGCTCGACAAATATGATGAGGACATTGAGAAAAGCGAGAAAAAGCAGAAGCTTCTGAAAGAAAAGATAGATTCTATAAATGACGAGATAGACGTTCTCAACTCTTACATGACCGCACTGGAGCTTCAGATAAACACCAATCAGCGAAATATCGACAAGAAGCAGGCTGAGATAAACAAGGGCATAGAGGACTTTAAACAAAGATTAAGGGCAATGTATATCGCAGGGTCGGACAGCTACACCACAATGCTTTTGGAATCAGACAGCTTTTATGACATACTCATGAGATTAGAGCTTATAAAGCGTGTGGCACACCATGATGACACTATCATTGATAACCTTATAAAACTCAAAACTGAATATGAGGATATGCAAAAGACCCTTGACAAGCAGAAAGCCGAGTATGACGCTCAGTACACACAGTATACACAGCAGAAGGATATGCTCAGTCAGCTTTACCGCTCAAGTACAAAGACACAGCAGGAGCTTAAAGCTAAGCAGAAAAAGCTCAGAGAGCAGAACGAAGCCTATGAGGAGGAGCGTGAGCAGTTTGAGGGCAGCCTTTCCGGCATACTGAAATCGTCAGGCTCAGGCGGAACAGCAAGAGATAACGAAGTTTCCGCCACAATGGCACTTGCAGATGTGAAGCTTGAGGAGCTTCACAAGGAGATAAATGACCGCCTTGACAAGGGCGAAAAGCTTGGAGATACCGAGCCTGATTACTACTTCGCATGGCCTGTTCCGGGGGCTTACTCCGTATCATCAGGCGTGGGCGCACGCTGGGGCTCATATCACACGGGTCTTGACATTCCTGCGGCTCACGGCACGCCTATTCACGCTTCATGCAGTGGCAAGGTCATAAAGATTAACACCACCTGCACTCATGACTACGGCAAGGAGGAGTCCTGCGGCTGTGGCGGCGGTTATGGAAACTATGTTATCATCGACCACGGCAACGAATTCATTACCCTTTACGGACACCTTTCCGAGGTAGATGTAGAGATAGGCGACGAGGTGAAAAAAGGCGACGTTATCGGCAAAATGGGTTCGACCGGCTTTTCAACGGGCGACCACCTGCACATTGAGATACGCTATCAGGGTTATATATTGAACCCTGCGTTCTATCTTGATGTTACACAATAAAAAAATCGACCTCTTATGGAAAAACATAAGAGGCCTTTTTTTATCTTATTTTGAAGCACTCACACGCTTACAAAGACGTGAAATAATCGCTGTGATAAATCTTGTTCCTGCAGTGCAAAGAAGCATTATCACGGGGATAAATGTGACGATATATCTAGGTGGATTTTCCCAGATAAGGAAAAAGAGTATAACTCCCGTGAGAGTCACTATGCTGAAAAACAAAGCAGAATGGCGACGCTTGCCAGCGGCATAAACTGCACCAAACGCCATTGCTATGAGCATTGCACTGTGATAGCCGTCTACATAGCTACCAAGTAAGCGACTGTGCAATACCTCTCGCAGACCACCTGAGGGGTCGGAGCGTGAGAGATATTTGCCATAGGCAAAACCACCGCTGTCCCACGTTCTGGCGACTTTGTGATAAGCCATTTTGCAGGCTTCATAAGGGGTGCTTATGTTTTCAAGGCGGGCTTTTATTTCCCGGATATTCGCCTGCTTTTTGGCGTCATATGTATCAAATGACATAGTGAAGTCAACGTCCTCGTCAACATGGGTCTTGTAGTCGCTGTTAAGGCTCATCATTATCCAGTGTGTAACAGGAAAACGATATCTGTCTACCATTTTTTCATCAGAGATACCCATAGTAAGACCGCCATAGTATGCCGCCTTTGACACGCCAATAAACAGCATAACAGCCGCAAGGCTCAGGATAGCTCCCCTTTTTACACCCATTTTCAGCACAAAAAATATCATCACTGAAATCAGAATTATTGCAATGCTTCCCTTGACAGTGTTTCCAAGTGCGATAAAAAGGCTTGCTATAAGAGCATAGACAACGCTTTTGGTTTTGCTTTTTTCTTTCACCGCAAGGGTCAGAAAATAAAGAGTACAGCTTACAAATATCATGCCTGCTGTGTCAGAATGAAAAAACGGTGTATACAGAAGCATAACAGGCATAAGTGCCGAAATAATGCCGCAAAAAAGCCTTTGGCTGTTAAGTTTAAAAATCCTCTCCCCTGTGAGAAAGGTCATTATTACGCTAAGTTGAATAAGAATTACGTTAAAGGTCTGCCCCGCATAGATGCTCACGCCGCCGGTGAAAAGCTTCCATAAGGCGAAAAAGGGTATCTGCAAATATATCATGCCCCATGCGTTAGGGTATTTTGCAGCATAAATACGGTAGCTTTCTTTGATGCTCCCAAGATCTTCACCCATGACAAAGCGTTTTGCGAACTCCCCTGTTATTTTGGGGTCAACCATTTCGTAATTGTAATGAAGATAACGCACAAACAATATCTGCAATGCAAGCAAAATCAGGCAGAAAAAAGCAAATATAAGCCTGACACGCTTTTTGGTAAACTTCTTTTCACAGCGTTTCAGAGCAATATACAACACTATCGCCGCCGCAAGGAAAAATGGTCCAAGACAAAGCATTCGTATGTTACTGCGTTTTATGTATGAGATAAACACAGTTGCAGTGCAACAGCAGCACACGATCATGCTTGTGACCGCAAAAAATCGACCGGTTTTCTTCACAAACATTTTTATCTCCTTATTAGGATGTATCCTCATAATATATTTTTTTACATGAGTTCGCCCTGTTTATTTATTTTGTTCTATATTTCTACATTTGAATTATATCATCAACGGAAATAAGTTTCAATTATTTTAACAACTGAAATTGAATGAACTTTTTAAAGTTTTTTTAGTGAAGTAAACAAAAAAATCGCCGCTCTGTTGCAAAATACAGAGCGGCGAGTATTAGTATAAGACCATTATTTTGTGCCGAAGATCCTGTCACCTGCGTCGCCAAGACCGGGAACGATATAAGCGTCCTCGTTAAGCTTTTCATCAAGGTTGCCTACATAAATGTCGATATCAGGGTGAGCCGTTCTCAGAGCGTCAAGACCCTCAGGAGCAGCGATTATGCACATGAACTTGATGTTCTTGCAGCCCTTGTCTTTCAAGAAGTCAACAGCCTGTATCGCAGATCCGCCTGTGGCAAGCATTGGGTCGCAGACGATAACAAGTCGCTCGTTTATTCTATCAGGGAGCTTGCAGTAATACTCGTGAGGCTCGTGTGTGACCTCGTCACGATAAAGACCGATATGACCGACCTTTGCAGACGGAACGAGTGCAAGAAGTCCGCTTACCATGCCAAGACCTGCTCTCAGGATAGGCACGATAGCAAGCTTTTTGCCGCAGAGCATAGGGAGCTTTCTTGTGGTTATAGGTGTTTTCACCTCAACGTCCTCTGTTGGAAGATCTCTCATAGCCTCATAGCCCATGAGCATTGCGACCTCTTCCACAAGTATACGGAACTCTCTTGTTCCGGTCTTTTCGTCACGCATAAGTGTTATTTTGTGCTTTACAAGCGGGTGATTGATGATATTTACGTTTCCCATTTTCCGATTTCCTTTCGTAATGATTTATAAATTCGCATTTTTTTGTGTGCAGTGACGGGCGAACACTGTTCACCTCTGCAATTTTGTCATAATTATTTCTTGGCTGCGTTGCCTTTTTTCTTTGAGAGCATAACGTTTGCAAGAATGCCAAGGATAAGTGCTGCCGCTACTTCTGTGAGTGTTATATCACCGAACGTGAGTGTCAGACCGCCGATACCTGCAATGAGGATAACGGACACAACAAAGAGATTTCTGTTATCGTCAAGGTTTGCGTCCTGTATCATTTTAAGACCTGAAACTGCGATAAAGCCGTAAAGAGCGATACAAACGCCACCCATTACGCAGGCAGGGATAGAATCAACGAACGCAACAAGCGGAGTGATAAACGAAAACAGCATACAGCCTATTGCTGCCGCAAAGATAGTTACTACAGAAGCGTTTCCTGTGATAGCAACGCAGGCAACGGACTCACCGTATGTTGTGTTCGGACAGCCACCGAACAGTGCACCTGCGATAGAACCTACACCGTCGCCGAGAAGCGTTCTTGTAAGACCAGGCTCTTCAAGAAGGTCATGGTCGATAATAGAAGAAAGGTTTTTATGGTCAGCAACGTGTTCTGCAAAAACAACAAGTGCAACCGGCACATAGGCTACAAATATAGTAGCAAAATATGTGAAGTCGAACTCCTTAAGACCTTTCAGACCTGAAACGAACGCAAAGTCAGGCAGGCTAACAAATGTTTTCAGTGAAACGCTGCCGTCTGTGAGCATATAGCTGCTGAAAACGCTGAAATCTACTATTTTAAGTGCGTCAATATCACATATATTGCCGATAACAGTGAAGATCGCTGCGGCTGCATAGCCTGCGAGGATACCGATTATAAAAGGTATAAGTCTGAGTGTTTTCTTGCCATATGTTGAGCAAAGCATTACCACTGCAAGGGTGATAAGTCCGCAGATAAGAGCCACATATGACGAGCCTACAGGCACGTTGGATACAGTTTCGATTATCTCAGGTGTGCCGCTGTCGGTGGAGACTGCATACTCTGTTACCTGCTTTGTTACGTCGCCTTTGACGAGGTCGCCGATAGCATTTCCTGCAAGGGAAAGTCCGATTATAGCAACGGTCGGTCCTATTACCACCGCAGGCATGAGCTTATTGAGCCAGCCTACTCCAACAAATTTTACTACTATTGCGATAACGACATATACAAGTCCTGCAAGGAATGCACCGACGATAAGTCCAAGCATACCAAGCTGCATTGAAACGCCGCCTGCAAAAGCCGCCGCCATTGAGCCTAAAAAAGCAAAGGACGAGCCAAGGAACACAGGGCTTTTTCTTTTTGTAAAAAGGATATAAACTATAGTTCCCACACCTGCACCAAACATTGCAGCCGCAGGAGTAAGACCTTTGCCGATAATAAGCGGCACAGCGATGGTCGCCGCAAGGATAGCCAACATCTGCTGAAGTGCGAACACTACCAGTTGACCAGCCTTTGGCTTGTCTGAAACATCAAAAATAAGTTTCAATATAACACCTCATTCATATAAATTTTCTCACGTTTTCCATTTCCGATATAAACAGGAAAACACTTCTTTGCGGTACGTTTTGACACAAACCGCCTTTTTAATTTTAACTTATAACAATATTTTTGTCAATGAGCTAAATGCCGTATTTCAGCAGGATTTTTTGTGCGTAATTGCCCATTTTCTTTGACAAATAAGCCGTTTTGCGTTATAATAGCAATTGATATATTGTATTATGTGAGGTAATGACATGAAAAATTACAGATATGTTCTTTTTGACCTTGACGGCACGCTTACTGAGTCGGGCGAGGGCATAATAAATTCGGCTGTATACGCACTGAAAAAGTTCGGCATAGAGCCTGAGATGAGCACTATGACAAAGTTTCTCGGCCCGCCGCTGAAAGACTCTTTCAGGGATTTTTACGGCTTTGATGATGAAAAATGCGAGCAGGCTGTTAAATACTACCGTGAATATTACACCACCAAGGGCATTTTCGAGAACCGTGTTTATGACGGCGTTGAAGAATGTCTTAAAAAGCTGTCAGAGGCTGGGCTTCACCTTGCGGTGGCGACTTCTAAGCCGCAGGTCTTTGCGGTGAAGATACTGGAGCATTTTCACCTTGCACAGTATTTTGACTACATAGGAGGTGCGGAGCTTGACGGCTCTAGGAGCGTAAAGGCGGACGTTATCGTGCACACTTTGAAAAACTGCGGAGTTAATGACCGCTCACAGGTGATAATGGCAGGCGACAGGCATCATGACGTGCTTGGTGCAAAAGCTCTTGGTATAGATTGTATCGGTATGCTTTACGGCTACGGCACAAGAGAGGAGCTTTCTCAGGCAGGTGCGGTGTATATAGCCGAAACGCCTCTGGAAGCCGCAAAATGGCTTCTGGGATAAATTTGACAGGTGTACAAAAGAGCGAAAACCTATTGCAAAAGTCAAATGTTTATGATATAATAAAATAAATTATTATGTGGCGGCATAAGAAATAAGCTTGTGATCCTGCCACGATCAAGAGGAGTTGTTTTCTGTGATAAAGTTTCGCAACCACATTGGAACTATAGGTATATCCACTGGATATCTCAGACAGCTTATCTCGGATACTGCCGAAAGCTGTTTCGGCGTGGCAGGACTTAACGCCTATGGTGCAAAACAGGGCGTTTCTGCAATGCTAAAGAAAGAGAACACCACAAAGGGCGTTATAATCCGTCAGGACGGGGACGAGCTTATCGTTGACCTGCACATCACTGTGAACTACGGCATAAATGTCGGAGCTATCGTTGACAGCATCATTCACAAGGTAAATTATGTTCTGACAGAGCAGGCAGGGGTCAACGTTAAATCTGTGAACGTTTACGTTGACGAAATGAAAGGCTGAACGTCCTAGGATATCTATAACAGTATAGGAGGAAAACTATAGTGATAAACGGAGGCTTGCTGCGTGACGCTGTCATAAGTGCCGCACACAGCATATCTAACAAGAAAAAATCAGTTGACGAGCTTAACGTGTTCCCAGTACCTGACGGAGATACAGGAACTAATATGTCAATGACTATAACAAATTCCGTAGCAGAGCTTGAAAATCTCAGCGACGATACAGACTGCTCAGTTGTGGCAAGCACAACAGCTTCTGCACTTCTTAGAGGTGCAAGAGGAAACTCAGGCGTTATACTTTCGCTTATTTTCAGAGGCTTTGCAAAAGGACTTGCAGGCAAAAAGGAAATGGGTGCGAATGAGCTTGTGGAGTCGCTGGAACAGGGCGTTTCAGGAGCATACAAGAGCGTAATGAAGCCTACAGAGGGAACTATCCTGACAGTTGCAAGAGAGTCTGCGGAGAAAGCAAGAGAAATGCTCCACTCCACAAACGATCCTATTATTATAATGGAGGAAGTTTGCAAACAGGCTGAACTTTCACTGAACGAAACCCCAAAGCTTCTCCCTGCACTTGCCAAGGCAGGCGTTGTTGACGCAGGCGGCAAGGGACTTCTCATTATCTTTGAAGCAATGAGAGATGTATTCAAAGGCGGCGAAATAGTAAAGGCTGATGCTCCTGCACAGAAACAGCAGGTAACAGTCGACACATTTGCGGCTACTGTTGGTCAGTATGACTGTGAGATACACTTCACATACTGCACTGAAATGATAATCACAAAGAAAGCTGACGCTGACGATTCATCAAAGCTGAGAGCTTATCTTGAAACCATAGGTGACTGCGTTGTAGTTGTCGAGGACGATGAGATAATAAAGGTACACGTTCATACCAACGACCCTGGTAAGGCAATACAGAAGGGTCTTGAATTTGGCTACATCAATCTGCCAAAGATAGAAAATATGAAGCTCCAGCACAAGGCCAGACAGAAAGAAGCAAAACAGGAGTTCGTTCCTGCAAAGCCTGAAAAGCAGTACGGCTTTGTTGCAGTTGCGGCAGGAAACGGCATTGAGTCAATGTTCAGAGATATCGGCGTTGACTGCATTGTTAAGGGCGGACAGACTATGAACCCGTCCACTGAGGATATACTTGCGGCAATAATGTCATGCCCCGCTGAAACGGTTTTCGTTCTGCCAAACAACAAGAACATCATCATGGCGGCTGAGCAGGCTGTTAAGCTTGCAGACAGAAAGGTATGCGTGCTTCAGACAAGGACTATACCGCAGGGAATGTCAGCAATGCTGGCATTTGACCCTGACGCTGATTTCAATACGAACCGCATTGAGATGACCAATGCACTTGAAAGAGTTGCCACAGGTCAGGTAACATTTGCGGCAAGGGATTCTGACTATGAAGGTCACGCTATCAAGCAGGGCGAGATACTCTGCATTGAAAACGGCAAGCTGAGCTTTGTGGAAAAGGACGTTTCAAAGGCAGCTTACAAGCTCACAAAGAAGCTTGTTAAGGGCGACAGCTCATTCATCACTATCCTTTACGGCTCAGACGTTACAGACGAGGCGGCTGAGGCACTGCAAAAGCAGGTAGCTGCGAAGTTCTCAAATCTTGATGTAAACCTTATAAACGGCGGTCAGCCTGTTTACTACTACATCATTTCTGTAGAATAAGATAACAAGGCGGACGGCATTGAGCTGTCCGCTTTTTTTGTACAATGGAGAAATTTTTATGAGTGATATAACAAAGGTTCAGTGCAGAAAATGCCTGTTGGAGAATATGGACGAAAATGATTTTCTCCGTGATATGCGTTCGCACATTGCGACATATCCTGCGGACAAGAGGGTATCGGAGGAAGAGTATCGTCGGCGTTTGGCGTTTTGCAAGGATTGCGAAAAGCTTGTGGACGGAATGTGCGTTTTATGCGGCTGTTATGTTGAACTGAGGGCGTTGAAGATAGGTATGCGTTGTGCGGATATAGATAAGAAGTGGTAAAGGCAGCATTTGATTGTAGGGGATAGTTTGTTGTGCCGCAAAATCGCTGTCGCTCTTTGCGGATTTTACTTTGTTTAATGGGATAGGAAAAAGCGGTGCAGAGATTTGTTCTCCGACACCGCTTTATTATTTCTTTTACTGTTGTGTGCTTTTTTACTTTTCTGCACCGCTTAGTCGGCTGTCGCCGAATGAGGCTCTGCCTCATACTCCGCAGGGGCTTTGCCCCTTGACCCCACAAGCCCTCTAGCGTCGGGCTTGAGCCTGCGCTTTATTGCTCGCTTCGCTCGGTGCTTAGTAATTTGCTCGGTTCAGCTATGCACATTCCTCACTCCTCACTCCTCACTTACCTCACTCCTCACTCACTCCGCCATTGCTTCTTCCATTTCCTTTACAAGCTCTCCGAACATTGCAAGTGCTTCATTAATAGGCTGAGTTGTTGCCATATCTACACCTGCACCCTTAAGCAATGAGATAGGGTCAGTTGAGCAGCCGCCTTTCAGGAAGCCTATATAATCCTTTACCGCAGGTTCGCCATACTTCAATATTCTCTGTGAAAGTGCGATAGCTGCGGAATAGCCTGTTGCGTACTGATAAACATAATAGTCATAATAGAAGTGCGGTATCCTTGCCCACTCCAATTTTATCTCATCATCAAGCACTATTCCGTCACCGAAATAAAGCTTGTTTAGCTGGCCGTAAAGCTCGTTCAGCCCCTCGGCTGTCAGACTCTCCCCTGCCGCTACCATTTCATTTATTTTCAGCTCAAACTCTGCGAACATTGTCTGGCGGTAAAGTGTGGTACGGAACTGTTCAAGAAAGTAATTTATAAGATACGCTCTCTGCTTTTTATCCTCGGTATTTTTCAGCAGATACTGCATAAGAAGGGCTTCGTTGCAAGTTGAGGCTACCTCTGCCACGAAGATAACGTAATCTGAATATACCACAGGCTGATTTTTATTTGAAAGATACGAGTGTATAGCATGACCCATTTCGTGCGCCAGAGTAAACATACAGTTAAGTGTATCCTTATGATTGAGCAGCACATAAGGGTGAACTCTTGCACCTGCGGAATATGCTCCACTTGTTTTGCCCTCGTTCTCGTAGACGTCTATCCAGCGGTTTTCAAAGCCCTCTTTGAGTATTGCAAGGTAATCCTCACCCATAGGTGCAAGGGCTTTCAGGACAGTTTCCTTAGCCTCCTCAAAGGTTATCTTCATATCTGCGTCAGGAACAACAGGAGTATAAAGATCATAGAAATGCAGCTCATCAACGCCCAAAAGCTTCTTTCTCAGTGCAACATAATCGTACATATAGTGCATATTGTCATGAACGGCTTCAATAAGGTTTTTGTACACTGAAACAGGTACTTCTGTTCCGTCCAAAGCGGCTTCAAGACTTGAATCATATCTTCTTGCCTTTGCATAGAAGTTTACCGCTTTTATCTGTGCCGACAGTGTTGCCGCACAGGTGTTCTTGAACTTGTCAAATGTGCCGTACATAGACTCGAAAGCCGACTTTCTCAGTATTCTGTCCTCGCTCTGCACCAGTGGGATATAGCTTCCGTGTGTGACCTGATGAGCCTTGCCGTCCTTATCCACAGCGTCAGGGAAACGCAGGTCTGCGTCAGAAAACATAGAGTAGATATTCTCAGGGGACTGACCCATTTCACCAGTCAGGGCAAGTATCTTCTCCTCAGCCTCAGAGAGGATATGAGCCTTTTTGCGGCGGAGCTTATCCAGCGCACGCTTATAAAGCTTCAACTCAGGCTTATCCTCATAGAATTTCTGAAGCTTATCCTCCTCGATAGAAATGATCTCAGGTGTTTCAAAGCTTCCTGCTGAGTTTACTGCAACATAAGCGTTCATAAGCTGACCGAGAAAGCCCTGATACTTTGCATTTGCAGTGTCCTCGTCAGAACGTCTTTGAGCATAGTTGCCAAGGCTGTCGCAAAGAACAGATATCTCGTCTGAAAGTTTCATAAAATCATAAAGCGTGTCAGCACTCTCGCTAAGCCTGCCCTTGAACGCCGCTATCCTCTCAGGCATAGCCTTAAGCTTCTGCAAGTCCTCCGCCCACTTTTCGTCAGTGGCATAAATATCCTCCAGTGCCCACTTGAACTGTTCAGGCACTTCACTTCTCTTAGGTATTCTTTCCTCGCTCATTTTCATGACCTCGTTTCTATAATAATAGGTATAGGCTTGTCTTGTGTGGTATTGCCTATAATTAATTTGCGTAACGCTGGTTACATTATACTCCATTGACGTACTTTTGTCAAATTAGGGCAGGTGAACTGTAAAATAATACACGATACAAAAAAAATACACACAGCGGCATAAAGCTAGGTGCCAATCTCCTTTGCGAGCTTTATTGCCTGCTTTTTAAACTCTTCATCATATTGTTTTCCTGTTCCCATTGATGACACACTCCTTTGTTTTTATTATACTTTGATTGTTTTGTATGTGTCAAGTTTTATTATACAGGATTGCAACTATGCTGTAGGAGATTCAGGACTGATATAATCACAGCATAAGGAAAAGGGCAATGTCCTCCGTGAGTGGAAGGCATTGCCCTTTTTTCCTTTAGAAAAAATCAGTTCAATTGTTTTTTCAGCCATTGAAGGCGATACAGATCATCAAATAAAGTGTCTGCTTTGTACTGCTCCCTAAAACTATAATTTCATCATACGATACCCAATACCGATATGTGTTTGTATCAGCGCCTGACTGCTGTCACTCAGCTTTTTTCGCAGGGTAGCCATAAATACACGCAGGGAGGCTTCGCTGTTATCCGCAGGAGTTCCCCATACACTTTGGATAATGTACTTATGCGTCAGCACCTTGCCGACATTCTTGGCAAGCAGGCAAAGCAGCTTGTATTCTATCGGTGTCAGGTGAATTTCTTCATCATCAAGGTGAACACAGCCCGAAACATAGTCTATCCGTAGTCTGCCATTGACAAACTCCGTGACCGAGATGTTTTCGGACTTCATAAGCCGCCTTTGTATCACCCTGAGCCTTGCGAGAAGTTCGTCAACAGAGAAAGGCTTTGTCAGGTAATCATCTGCACCTTTGTCAAGGGCTGTTATCTTGTCCCTTTCCTCGCTCCTTGCACTGACTATGATGATAGGAACATCGCTCCAAGTGCGTATATGCTCTATCACCTCAACGCCGTCAATATCAGGCAGTCCAAGGTCAAGTATGATAATATCAGGCTTATGCGAAGCGCTGAGCATGATCGCTTCGTTGCCCCTGACAGCTGTAATAAAGCGATAGTCGTTCATTTTAAGAGTAGTTGTAATAAGATTTCTGATAGGCTTGTCGTCCTCCACCACCAGAACAAGATATTCATTCATTTAGATCGACCTCTCCTATTGGCAGAGTAAAGCTGACAACCGTACCGTTTGGTATGTTGTCGCTGACAGATATAGTACCGCCGTGTGAAGTAATAATTGACCTGCACAGTGCAAGCCCCAGCCCCAGACTTCTTCTGCTGTCTGAGGAACGGCTGCCACCCGTATAGAACATATCAAATACCTTTTCTTTTTCTTCATCGGAGATACCAGTGCCGTGATCGGACACGGATATCTCAACAGTATGCGCATTTTCTCGGCGCACACTGACGGTAACATCAGAATCCTCATCACTGTACTTGACAGCATTATCCATAAGATTGACTATGACCTGTACGATAAGGTTCGCATCTGCCATAACGGGGATTATCTCGTCATACATATCAACGATGATATTTCGCTTTGGGTGAGTGCGTTTGGTGTGTCTGACAGCCTCCTGAACAATGTCATCAAGTATCTCTACCGAGATATTGAGCTGCATTCTGCCGTCCTCAATTCGTGTAGCGTATAAAAGATTTTCCACCATTTCGATAAGCCACATTGATTCGGAATAAATATCCGTGTATATCTGCTGACGTGCTGATTCATCAAGCGTATCGCCGCCGGAAATGAGCGTACTGGCATTACCTGATATGGAGGTCAGCGGTGTTCTGAGATCATGGGATATGGAACGGAGCATATCAGCTCTAAGCTGTTCATTCTGCGCCAGAAGTGCCGCCTCCTCCTTTTCACGGGCATTCTGCTCGGCGATCAGGATATTGCGTTTCAGCTTATTGGCAAGCGTTCCTGCAATGAACGCTGTAATAAACATCGTCACAAATGTGACAAGATAGCCTGCATCGTGAACTGAAAGAGAAAACTCAGGATAGGTGAAGAAGCAGTTGAAAAGCATCACTCCTACTAATGATGATATCAGGCAGAAATACATCTTTGATGTAAAAATGGATATCACAAGCACAGCAATAATATACAGCATGATAATGTCCGCATCGGCAAGTTGAAAGGCTTTGAATGCGTATCCGGCAAGTGTTGCGGCTGTCAGCACCACAATACATATAGCGGAGTCTTTGAACACAGAAAATGCTTTAGAACTTTTTATAGAATTAGCAGTCATAAGGATCACCCTTGTTATTATAACATATCACTTTTGTGTTCGTCAACATCATCTTCTGACAGGTCGTGTTCACGTCTGCTCTTTTGTATCTCCTCGATGAATTCATCTACTTTTTTCATAATATAAAAACCGTAGAGAAACATTGCTCCTACAGACAGTGCAAGCAGAACATCTCTCACACGATCATCTCCTAGATTCTGAAACACTTCTGGATATCCCGAACCTCACCTATGACAAATGCGATGTCATCAGTTTCAATTACAGTGTCCGGTGAAGGGATAAATACCTCTTCTCCTCGTTTGATCGTCAGAATATTGATCTTGAATTTCTTTCGTATATCGATCTGTGAAAGCGACTTTCCGAACCAGTCCTTCGGTACTTTCAGTTCGTAGATCGAGTAATTGTTATCCAGATGAATAAAGTCGAGTATGCTGTCTGATGCATATTTTGTAGCGATGCGAAGTGCCATCTGCTTCTCAGGATAGACAACCTCATCGGCTCCGTTTTTAAGCAGGAATTTCATTTGTACATCATTTGTCGCACGGGATATGACTTTCTTTGCCCCCAGCTCCTTGAGCAAAGACGTTGTTTCCAGAGAGGACTGAAACCGGCTGCCGAGGGCAACGATACAAACATCATAGTTTCCTACACCAAGCGAACGGAGAAATTCCTCATTAGTGCTGTCACCGATCCTTGCGTTGGTCACATAAGGCAGGATATCGTTGATATGCTTCTCATTTTCATCTACTGCCATGACCTCACACCGAAGCTCCTCCATGCGTCTGGCAATATGACTGCCGAATTGACCTACTCCGATAATTAAAACTGTTTTCATATATAAGACTCCTTACCCTACAGATATTTTTTCAAGCGGTAAGCGTGAATTCTGACTGTCCGCCGACGGCAGAGCTGCATAAATGAGTGTCAGTCCGCCGACTCTTCCGAAAAACATAAGTATCATCAGTATCACACGAGATACAGCAGACAGACCGCTCGTAATGCCGAGTGACAGCCCTACAGTACCGATAGCTGAGCTTGTTTCAAACAGACAGGTCAGCAGCGGTAGATCTTCCACTCTGCTGATAATGACACCGCTTGTAAAGAACAATACAAGATACATAAACAAAACAGCGCCTGCACTGCGGACAGTTTCGTCTGATATTCTTCTTTTGAAGCACTGCACATCATTTCTGCGGCTAAACACTGTGATCGCAGAAAGTAACAGAACAGCAAAAGTCGTTGTTTTCATACCGCCTGCGGTGGAACCTGGAGAACCGCCTATAAGCATAAGAATGACCATAATGGCTGTACCTGATTCATCCATAGCAGCAAGATCAGTTGTGTTAAAGCCTGCGGTTCGTGTTGTGACAGACTGAAACAGTGAATGGATCGTCCGGTCATGGATAGTCCCATGGTCATATTCAAAAAAGAAGAAATACAGCGCAGGCAGAACGATCAAGACAGCAGATGTCATCAGTACGACCTTGCTTTGCAGAGAGTAGCGCCTGATCCTGTGCTTGTGTGTTCCGATATCGCCCCAGACGAGAAAGCCGATGCCTCCCGTAATAATTAGCAGCATAATGATGATATTGAGATAGATGTTGCTGTGGTAAAAGGTCAGCGATGAGAACGGTTCTTTTATGCCGAACAGATCAAAGCCTGCATTGCAAAAAGCCGATATGCTGTGAAACAAGGAATACCACAGTCCCTTAGCGAAACCAAGATCATTGCAGAAAACGGGTGCAAGCAAAGCCGCACCGATCATCTCTATGATAAGTGATGTTTTAAGGATAAAGCCTGTCAGCTTCACAATACCGCCTACCTGCGGTGCGGAGATGGATTCCTGCATCGTACTGCGCTGCCACAGACCGATTTTCCGCCCTGATGCTCTAATGATCGCAAGCCCGACGGTGATAACGCCCATACCTCCGATCTGAATTAGCATCAGAATGACCGCCTGCCCAAACAGAGACCAGTATGTAGCAGTATCCTTTACAACAAGCCCAGTCACACAGGTAGCTGAAACGGCTGTGAACATTGCATCAGGGAATGAAGTCACACACCGCTGCCTTGATGAGATTGGCAGCATCAGAAGCAACGAACCTACCAGAATTAGGCAAAAGAAACTGATAATGATGACCCGAAATGAAGTCATATGAGTTCTGTTTTTTACTCTATTTTTATGTAACATCGTACACCTCTCGTTCAAATTATAGCTTTATTATATCACATGAGCGGTTAAAGTGCTGTTAAGATTACGGTTACTGTGTTAAGATTTCGTTAAGGCACAATATTGATGTGTGCCGCTTGCCCGTAGTCTATTGGAACACCTGCAAACCGTTCCGCACAAGTCCATATCATCATTATGGCACGCGCCACAATGACAGCATACCCTTTTGGAACTGAATAACTCACAAAGGTCTGAGATTTGCTCACACAAGCACTTCTCAGGTCTTTTCTTTTCAGACGGTTAGTTTTCCGCTCCGCAGGTTCGGACGGCTCTGAGGGGCGTTTCCGTTCGCCTGAGGTAGCTTTCAAGCAGAGGTAGGCTCGCCAATGCTCTTGGTGGTGAAGCAGAGACAGAAGAGAATGAGGACTCTAATAAAAAAACAGGCTCTTGATACAAGAACCTGTTCTCCTGGTGCCGGTGACCGGGGTCGAACCGGTACGGTATCGCTACCATCGGATTTTGAGTCCGACACGTCTGCCAATTCCATCACACCGGCACATAACATTATGATTATAGCATACTTTTTTCATTTTGTCAAGCAAACTGCAAGTAAATTCTGCTTTTACTCCTTTGTATATTTTCAACATAAAACATATTTGACGACTCTTGACTTTTGGAGATTTTTATGATATAATTAAAAACAAGGCAGTAAAGAAATTATTTTCTCCGTCATCGGCAATTACGGAACTGCTGCCGCAAAATAATCGGGAGGGATCTATCGTGAATATAAATGAAATGACAGTGCTTATATGCGACGATTCTATGTTCGCTCGCAAAAAGCTCAGTATGTCTATTTCTGGATTTGGAGTAAAAGCCGTTTATGAAGCAGCCGACGGTGAAGAGGCTGTTAGCAAATATAAGGAGTTCAAGCCTGACGTGGTTTTCATGGATATCATCATGCCAAAAGTAACAGGTCTTGAAGCTCTCAAACAGATAATAGCAGAAGACCCTGACGCTAAGGTGATAATGGCTTCTTCTGTTGGTACTCAGAGCCATTTGAAAGACGCTCTTAAGTCGGGAGCTGTGGACTTTTTGCAGAAACCTATAGCTGATAACGACGCTCTTAAAGTTCTTGAGAACGTTGCAAAGGGGGGACTGTAAATGTTTGCGCAGTTTTTTGGAGGCTACCTCTTTAATCATAAGCTTTGTACCGCTGAGGATCTTACTCAGGCTTTCGAGGCTAAAAAGCATACAAGACTTCGCCTTGGCGTTCTTGCTATAAACGCTGGTCTTATGACAGCCGAGCAGGTGGAGCACGTCAATATCACTCAGCAGAGTGTCGATAAACGTTTTGGCGACCTTGCCGTGGAACTTGGCTATGTTACCGCTGACGACGTTGAAAAGCTTCTCGCTCAGCAGCCTACAGATTACCTGCTCCTGGGTCAGACCCTTGTTAATAACGGTGCTCTTACCAATGCTGAGTTTGAAAAGGCACTTAAAGACTATAAGGCTGAAAATCAGATAACTGACGATATTTCAGACAATCAAACAGAAACTCTACATAACCTTATCAATGAGTTCTATCATTTTGACAATGATGAAAATGCTCGTATCTGTACTGATTATGTTACTTTGCTTTTCAAAAATCTTATCAGATTTATCGGTGACGATTTCACTCCTATGGAAGCGTCAGTTATAAAGAATTTTGCAGCAGAACATATCGTTATCCAAAAAATAAATGGAAAATATAACGCTGAGGCTTGCATTGCCACAGATTCAAAGACATATATGGCTTTCGCTGAGAGGTTTGCAAAAGATAGCTTCACGGAGGTCGATGACTTTGTAAACGCTACAGCAGGCGAATTTCTGAATGTAAACGACGGTCTGTTCGTTGTAAATGAGTCAAACGAGCATGGCGTTGAGCTTACACTCACACCGCAGGAATTTTTGGAAAATGGTGAGCTTGCCCTGTCAGGCACTGCATTCTGTATCCCGGTGAACTATCCGTTCGGCAAGCTGAATTTCATCATTGCCACCTGATATAATTTTACAAGCACATAATATCCGCCGCTGTCCAGCTTTGTTCAGCGGCGTTAATGTTCTTTGCCTTTTTTATAACTTTTTTTCAAAAACACTTGAAATTTCATTGGAAGTATGTTATAATAGTGAGGTAACAAAAGTTAGATTGATATGATTCAGTTATTGTTCCTCATCAATCCGAGATATAGGTGTGCGGGTCCTGTGCAATGAAACGCTGTGAACCATGTCAGGCGGGGAACCGAGCAGCATTAAGCGGTTTGTTTCGTGTGTCACAGTTCCGCCCGCACGCCCATATGTCGGATTGATTTTTTTATTTTCTTGATTGGAGTGAGAGTTTTGTATCAGGCATTGTACAGAAAATGGCGTCCAATGTCATTTGACGATGTTGTTTCACAACCGCATATTACAACTACTCTCAAAAATCAGATAAAAAGCGGCAAGACCGCTCATGCCTATCTTTTCACAGGCTCGAGAGGTACGGGAAAGACCACCTGCGCAAGAATTTTTGCAAAGGCTATCAATTGCCTTGACCCACATGACGGTGAGCCATGCCTTGAATGTGAGATATGCAAAGACGCTGACAACGGCACTCTTTCCGATATTATCGAGATTGACGCTGCTTCAAATTCTAAAGTAGACGATATCAGAGAACTGCGTGAAGGCGTTGTCTATACTCCTGAAAGATGTAAATATAAGGTATATATCATAGACGAGGTGCATATGCTTTCTGCGGGCGCATTCAATGCCCTGCTGAAAACTATGGAAGAGCCTCCTCCGCATGTCAAGTTTATTCTTGCCACTACGGAGATACATAAAGTTCCTGCAACTATCGTGTCGAGATGCCAGCATTTCGACTTTCACAGGATAAGAAACGAGGACATCGTTTCAAGGCTTATGTATATTGCTTCTCAGGAGGGCTTTACCCTCCACGAAGATGCCGCAGGTATGATAGCAAGGCTTTCTGACGGTGGTATGCGTGACGCACTTTCTCTTTTAGACCAGTGCGTTGCCTATGAAAATGACATCACCCTTGACGTTGTGTCCTCAGCTTCCGGCATTGCAGGACGTGATTATCTTTTTGATATTCTCGAAAAGATAGCCGAAAAGGACGCCGCAGGCGCACTCAGAGTCGTTGACAAGCTTTATGATATGTCAAAAGATTTGAAAGTCTTGGCAGGCGAACTGCTCGCTCAGATGAGAAATGTCATGATAATCAAAACTATCGACAACAACAAGGATCTTATAACTTGTCTGCCTGACGAGTATGAAAGACTTAAAGCCCTTGCAGAACGCATGAAACTGGACGAGATACTCGGGGATATAAATACTTTGCAGGAGTGCAGCGAGCGTTTTGCAAAAAGCACGTCAAAACGCATCGAGCTTGAAATGTGTATCATAAAGCTGTGCGGAGCTGCTCAAAAAGCAGGTGCAACTGCTCAGGCTGTATCAGGCAATGCTGAGATCACAGTGCTTCTTAATAGAATAACTCAGCTTGAGAATGCACTAAAAAATGGTGCCGTTTTGCAGACTCAACCGCAGATCGCCACACCAGCTCAGCAGGAACAAGCTCCACCGCCAAAGCCTTTTGACCCAGATTTCAAGAAAATGAAAGCAAGCGACTTCAAGCTTGTGCAAACTTGGGACAACATTGTGGAGCAGGTCAAGCAGACAAATCCTGCCATAGGCTGTTTCTTAGTCAATTCAAAGGCTTATATGTGTCAGAATGTGTTGCTTATGATAGTACACAATGACTTTTATCTCAAAAAGTTCAAAGCAAGCGGCGATGCTACGGTGCTTAATGAGATACTGAAAAATAATTTCGGACAAAACTTCACTATCAAAGTCAAATCAGCCAAAAATGTCGCACCTGAGGATACGGAAAATCCTATAAATCAGTTGCTTGACAAAGCGAAAAAACTTGATATTGAAGTTGATATAAAAAAATAATTTTGAATATAAGGAGTTTTTAAAATGAAAGCAAGACTTCCACAGGGAATGGGCAAGGGTCCTTCCAATAACATGAATCAGATGCTCAAGCAGGCTCAGAAAATGCAGGACGAGATCACAGCTCTCCAGGCAGATCTTGAGCAGAGAGAGTTCACAGGTACAGCAGGCGGCGGAGTTGTTGAGGTAACTATCAACGGCAAGAGAAACGTCCTTAAGCTTGATATCAAGCCTGAGGTAGTTGATCCAGAGGACGTTGAAACACTTCAGGACCTCGTTATGGCAGCTTTCAATCAGGCTGTTGCTAACCTCGATGAAGTAAGCGACACTGAAATGCAGAAACTCACAGGCGGAGTATCATTCCCAGGTCTGTTTTAATGGCTGAGTCAAACGCACTGCCTTTGGTACTTCTGGCAGAGCAATTTGCAAAGCTCCCTGGTATAGGCATGAAGTCCGCACAGCGCCTTGCCTACTATGTTATGTCCATGACAGACGAGGACGCATCGGCTTTTGCAGCGGCTATCACTAATGCCCACAAAAGCGTTCATCTTTGCAGCGTTTGCCAGAACTTTACTGACAAGCCAAAGTGTCCTATTTGTGCCGACCCAAGACGTGACCACACAACGGTCTGCGTAGTAGAAGACCCAAAGGATATAGCCGCTTTCGAGCGTACTAAGGAGTACAAAGGAGTTTACCATGTTTTGCATGGACTTCTCTCCCCTATGGACGACATTTCCCCTGACAAGCTTAAAATAAAAGAACTGCTTGCGAGGATAGAGCCTGAGAATGTTAAAGAAGTCATTATGGCTACTAATCCTACAGTTAATGGTGAAGCTACGGCAATTTACATTTCAAGGCTGCTGAAACCCCTTGGTGTAAAGGTCACACGTTTGGCGTTCGGTCTACCCGTTGGCGGAGTGCTTGAATATGCTGATGAAGTGACGCTTTACAAGGCTTTGGAAAATCGAAACGAAATATAAGAAAAAACCTCCCCGAACTATTCGGAGAGGTTTTTTTTACGTCTAAGATTTTTGAAAAATTCCGTCAGTGTATCTGCACACCGCTCTTGCAGTATACCGCCTGTGCAAAGAGGTTTGTGATTATAGGGTAGCTCAAAAAGATTTACCACCGACCCGCAAGAACCAGCCTTTTGGTCATACGCACCAAAAACCACACGCTCAATTCGAGAATTTATTATCGCACCCGTACACATAGGACAAGGCTCGAGAGTAACAAAAAGCTCACAACCCATAAGCCGCCAACCCCCAAGACTGCGACTCGCTTCCTCAATAGCCACAAGTTCGGCATGAGTCAAGGGGGAACGCCCATACTCACGACGATTGAATCCCCTGCCGATTATTTCACCGCTGGAACGCTTCACAACTATCGCACCCACAGGTACTTCCCCCTGCTCTGCGGCAATTTCCGCAAGCTCCAACGCTTTTTTCATGTAAAGCTCATCTCTCGTCATATTATCCTCGCACACACAAACATGGTCACAAGAATTGCAGCTATCCACACTGCAATTGAGTTAGTTGCAATGAAAGACTTAACTCGCTTTGACATCGTCATAAAAGAATTATCATTTTCAATGTTGAATGTCCAGTCACCAAAGCTTGTAAGCTTCGAGTACATCACAAGTGATACACCAACGATCACTGTACAGATTATGACTTCTGCTATTTTGGCATAAGGAAGATCATAAAGAACAATGTAACTTAATACAAAATTCGTGATGTGGGCGCAAATACTCATTGAAATTGCAGTAAAAACCGAGCCTGTTCGTATAGTAAAAAGTCCAAGAACCGCAGTACAGCATACAACAAAAGGCAGATATGTAATATCATAGTAGCATAAACCGTTCACAACAGCAGTGATCATAATAGCGAAGGTGTCGCCAAATTGACGAAAAGTCTGCAAAAAAATTCCTCGAAATACTATCTCTTGCATTATAGGAACAATGATCGCAAAGAAAGCAAAAGAAACAAGAGCAACAACAGGATCTTCAGAGAATACAAAAATAGAATATATCCCGTCTAAATGCACCGCTGAAAACAGCAGACTAAGGATATATTGTCCAACTCTGCCCACAACGATTATGACCATCATAATAACCACAGCAGTTCCACGCATTTTTTCGTAGCCCTTTGAATTTGCAAAAACGACTTTATTAGGGATCTTAGTAACAATCTTAAAAATAAGACCAGGCACAACAAACTTTGCGGCAAACAACAGACCTAAAATAAAAGTCATTCCTACACCATATATGCCATATCCGCCATCTGTTTGAGAAAAATACACAAATGTACCAGTTGTATCCGGCGCGTATTTATTCACTATAAAATAGTTAAGAAAATCAATAGCAAGCATTACCACAAGACAAATGCCCAACAAACTACAGCATTTTAGCATAGAGATCCTCTCTGCTACCTCTGCCTTATGAGGCACAAAACCCTCGCCATCAATGTATGAGTGTTCTCTTGTATCATGTATAAACTGGAATCCAAAAGAATTCTGAGGATTTGAACGCCACTTTGCAAACGACTTCTTATAATCATCACTCTGATTTTGATAAGTTGTATCCTGGGCAACGTCAATCATATAATCTTTAGTATTTGTATCGTTCAAATTCTCACCCCCGATATACTAATTATAGCATATCACCGTACTTTTTTAAAGCATGCAAATATCATTTAACTTATTATTCATAATATTTTAAGACAAAAAAAAGATCGGATACATATTGTACCCGATCTTTATATAGCGAACTAAAAATTAGTCTCTAACAGCTGTAACGACGCCAGAACCTACTGTTCTACCACCCTCACGGATAGCGAAACGAAGTCCCTCTTCGATAGCGATTGGAGTGATAAGCTCAACATCCATCTCTACGTTATCGCCAGGCATGCACATTTCCTTGTCAGCAGGAAGTGTGATAACGCCAGTAACGTCTGTTGTTCTGAAATAGAACTGTGGTCTGTAGTTGTTGAAGAATGGAGTATGACGGCCGCCCTCTTCCTTCTTCAGAACGTAAACCTGACCTGAGAACTTTGTGTATGGGTGAATGGAACCTGGCTTACAAAGAACCTGGCCTCTCTGAATGTCAGATCTCTGGATACCACGGAGAAGTGCACCGATGTTATCGCCTGCCTCAGCGTAGTCAAGGATCTTTCTGAACATCTCGATACCTGTTACAACAGTCTTTGGTCTCTCAGTTGAAAGTCCGAGGATCTCAACTTCGTCACCAGTCTTGAGCTGACCTCTTTCAACTCTACCAGTAGCAACTGTACCACGGCCTGTGATTGTGAATACGTCCTCAACAGGCATCAGGAATGGGAGATCAGACTTTCTGTCTGGTGTTGGGATAAATGTGTCAACAGCGTCCATAAGGTCAAGGATTGGCTTGTAAGCTGGATCTGAAAGATCGTCTGGAGCTTCAAGAGCTGCAAGAGCTGAACCCTTGATGATTGGAGTCTCGTCGCCAGGGAAATCGTACTTGTCGAGGAGCTCTCTGATATCCATCTCAACGAGATCGAGAAGCTCTTCATCGTCAACCTGGTCAGCCTTGTTCATGAAAACAACGATAGCTGGAACGCCTACCTGTCTAGCAAGGAGAAGGTGCTCTCTTGTCTGAGCCATAGGACCATCAGAAGCAGCAACTACGAGGATAGCGCCGTCCATCTGAGCAGCACCAGTGATCATGTTCTTTACATAGTCAGCGTGGCCTGGGCAGTCAACGTGAGCATAGTGACGGTTCTTTGTCTCATACTCAACGTGAGCTGTGTTGATTGTAATTCCTCTCTCTCTCTCCTCTGGAGCTGAGTCGATGTTATTGTAATCCTTCTTCTCAGCAAGACCTTCAAGAGCAAGAGTCTTTGTGATAGCAGCAGTAAGAGTTGTCTTACCGTGGTCAACGTGACCGATTGTACCAATGTTAACGTGTGGTTTGGTTCTTTCGAAATGTGCCTTTGCCATAGGAATTTTCCTCCTTAAAATTTAATAGTTTCCGATTTAACATACCGTAGTATAATTATATCAAATAAAAAGCAAATTTGCAATAGAAAAAACAGAAAATTTTCCGCAAATTTATTAGTCCTTGTTTCTTGAAGCCATGATCTTCTCAGAGATAGACTTTGGCACCTGAATGTAGCTGTCAGGCTCCATTGTGTACTGTCCACGACCCTGTGTCTTAGAACGCAGGTCATTTGAGTAACCAAACATTTCAGACAGTGGAACGAGAGCGTCTACCTGAACAGCACCAGTTCTCTGCTCCTGACCGAGGATCTGTCCACGACGGGAGTTGAGGTCGCCTATAACTGTTCCGAGATAATCATCAGGAGCGATAACGCAAACCTTCATGATAGGCTCAAGAATGATTGGTGAAGCCTTTCTCATAGCCTCCTTGAACGCCATAGAACCGGCGATCTTAAATGCCATTTCAGAAGAGTCGACTTCGTGATAAGATCCATCGTACAGCTCAACCTTAACGTCAACTACCTGGAAGCCTGCGAGAACACCGTTCTCCATAGCGCCCCTGATACCTGCGTCAACTGCAGGAATGTATTCCTTAGGAATAGCACCGCCGACAACCTTGTTGATAAACTCATAGCCCTTACCGGACTCATTTGGCTCAACGTTGATCTTAACGTGACCGTACTGACCCTTACCACCTGACTGCTTAGCGTACTTGTAATCAACGCTTGCAGGAGCAGTGATTGTTTCCTTATATGAAACCTGAGGAGCACCGACATTAGCCTCTACCTTGAACTCACGGAGAAGTCTGTCTACGATGATCTCAAGGTGCAGCTCGCCCATTCCGGCGATAATTGTCTGACCTGTTTCCTCAGAAGTATAAGTTCTGAATGTTGGGTCCTCTTCAGCAAGCTTTGCAAGAGCGATACCCATCTTTTCCTGACCTGCCTTAGTCTTAGGCTCAATAGCGAGCTGGATAACAGGCTCAGGGAATTCCATTGACTCAAGAAGTACAGGGTGCTCTTCATCACAAAGAGTGTCACCTGTTGTTGTGTTCTTCAGACCGATAGCGGCACCGATATCACCAGCGTAGATAGTATCGATATCCTTTCTAGCGTTAGAGTGCATCTGAACGATTCTTCCGATTCTCTCGTCCTTGTCCTTAGTGGCGTTATAAACTGTAGAACCGGCTGTCAGAACACCTGAATAAACTCTGAAGTAGCAGAGCTTTCCAACGAATGGGTCTGTAGCGATCTTGAATGCGAGAGCAGCAAATGGCTGATCGTCGCCTGAAATTCTCTCAACTTCCTCACCTGTATT
>ENA-USYV01001036-USYV01001036.1-human-gut-metagenome-genome-assembly--contig:-NODE-1036-length-28842-cov-15.896124_pt1 | contig 28842 bp, 24 predicted proteins | sample MGYA00250066_ERZ773514 | MGnify/ENA primary metagenome ERZ773514 (study PRJEB29103, sample SAMN06112049) | human gut metagenome | biome: human gut; feature: ankylosing spondylitis patient; material... | reverse complement strand
CACTGCAACTCTACTTTTCAAATATACACTTATATTTTGTTGTGATATTTAATACTGCAAATGTAAATGTGTCAAAAGATTGGCACAGCCTCTAAAAGGGACAAACGATCGTTTATTCTTTTTTCAAAATATAATCTTCCGCAAGTTCCCCTGTCATTTCTTTTTTATCCATGTCCAGTTTACGCAAACAGTTTTCCCCCACATGATAATAGGATAGTTCACCACCTTCTTCCTGAAGTGTTAGCAGGTCTTCTTTTACCGTGTATGTTCCTTTTTCATCCAATGAACTGTTTCTGTCAATGTATACGGAATGGAGCGTAAAGGTCTTGTCTGGATTCAATGTCAGGGTCGTTTCAATGCCCGGACAATCAGCTGCCGGTAGAACCCCTTTGTAAGTTCCCTCGTAGTCCAATGAAATTTCCGCATTGTGCATGTCGGGGACTTCGATAGCAACAGTGTCTGTTTCGCTACTCTTGTTTGTTTTCACACCATTGGTGCAAGCGGTCAAAAGAGCGCATGAACATACTAAAATAAATACTTTCTTCATAATTGTTGTTTTTGTTGATCAGTGATAATATAAATGTTGAATGAATCATACATTAGTATAAATTACTCTGCATTGAGATAAGTTAAAAAAGCGTTTTACTTTTCCCTATTTCCTCACAGCTGTTTTGTCCGTTTTCTTTTAGAGTCAGATTGACAGCATCTATACTGAAGGAAGCAATCGTCGTATCGTTTATGGAATTAACATATTTCAATTGTGATAGGTTGTCAATCAATGCAAAAGTACTAACCGCATTCTTGAAAAGTTTCCCTTTTGCGACTGGCTTTTCTGCCTGCATTTTTACCAAGAGACAGGAGGTACCACCTGGCTCAATTACATCAATCGCAATGGAAGCATATTTTAATCCTTCAGGATAATCCTGCCTATTTACAACACCTATCACCTTCGTATTATCTCCGACATACCGCGTCTTGTATTCATAGATTGATCCATGACCCGTTTTTTTTCTGGAATGGCTGCAATCGCAAAACAAACTTCCGACAAGAAGAACTGACAAGACTATTCTTGTGAATACCAGCTGTTTTATTCCTGTTGTTTCCATCAGTATATGTGTTAAAATATAATAGGTGTTTAACAAATTTCAATTGTTCCACACTGTCGAATTTGTCTGAAATAAACAAAATGATGTTATTTTTGTGCAAAATAAGAAACATATTGTAAAAATGGGTAGATTATGCGTGTTTTTTTGTAAAATTAACAAATGAATAGTGTTGTTTGTTGCCATTAGTTTTTAGCCTTCTTTTATGATGTGCTCCGTTTCTTTTTCACCCTTTCGTTTCCCGTATTTTCCCCATTCCCACATAAAATGCCTTATAGCCTATAATTTTGTACTGTTTGAAACGAATCCACATATCTTTAAAATATCAGTATTATGGAACTGAAAAACAAGGATTATGTTTTGGTCTTGGAAAACCGGATAGAAGTGAAGGACAAACAGGAAGTAGGAAAACTCCCTGTCGTATCAGGCATTGACGGACAGGACAACCTCAAAACGACCGAAGCTACCGCTAGCAATCAGGCAGCATTCCTAAAGTTCAACAACAAAAACGGACTGGTGAAGAATTTCATAAGCAATATCTTCAAGCAGTTCAATGCCCTGCCCCATTTCGGTCAGGAAAGAATCGCAATTTGACTTCCTCCATATGGGACACAGCTTTTCGCCCGAAGAAAAGGAGCAACTCCTCAGTACGGTCAATCTCGGCAGAACCATCAAGGTAACGCCTAAACATGGCGATCCCTTCTGTGCTTATGTTTCCATCGACCCGCCGACGAATGAGGTCATCGCCCTGCATACCGGTCAGGTGACGATTCCCAAGAAAATCAAAGGCACGCCTCTTTTCGATGAACAATATAAAGATCTTGTAGAAGGGAAAGCCGTGAAGGTGGAAGACATGACTGCCAAAAGCGGCAAATCTTTTGATGCCACCCTGCAAATTAATGCCGAGAAGAAAGGCATCGAGTTTATCTTCGGTGATAACAAGAACCTGAAAGAATGGCAAGAGCAGACATAACAGCAGGACACACCGCACAAGCTCTGCGGCCTAGAGCATTCTAACAAACAGCGCGAAGCTATAGATAGCGGCCGAACCTCTATCTTAAAAGCTAATTCGCCACACTTTGCCCATCTTTGCAATTTCGTATTATTTTATGTTAGATGAACTGAAAGAAACTGTAAACAACTTGGATGTTAACGTAATTCCCGATGATGACGAAAAGAAATACGATCCTGCATAAAATTTTGATCTCAACAAATGGATGGAGTTTGGTAACTCTATGCGTATGCGTCTGGCATGCGTTTACCTGAAGCCGATCCATCTAAATTTGAAGATACAATAAAAGGTGGCTATATCGACGGCAATAGCGATAATACAACCATGCTGATGGAAAGCAAACAGACCCTTATTGCACTTCTATGAATGCCGAACAACTAGTTGAAGCGGCCTATAACGAGCACGGATGGGAAATGGCCGGATATTATGGGCGGGACTCCCCTGTCGGCCCGGGACATGTTTCGCTTGTATCGTTTCAAAGAGCATTTTGAATACCGTAAACAAAATCCTGAGATTGAGGTGGCACCCAGGGTATTCCGTAAAGAGAAAGTTGCTGTAACCAACACGTTGAATGACCGCAAAAGGTATGCCCCTATCCTTATGAAGATGCTATTTTAAACCCTAATCTACAATAGTTCATGAAACTATATCTGTCACACATTATCTGTCATATGAATTTGATTATTAGTGAATACTATTTATTCTAATAGCAGGCAACAAAATAGAATAGCAGTAAAAAGAATGAAAATGGTGATTTATTTATGCTTGTAGATTTATTTCGATAATAAAAGTTCCGCCAACAGTTTAGCAATGTAAAACACCGTCAGCGGGGATGGTTATCAACTGATTTCCTTAAATACCATTTGCCTTTTATCTTTTAGAAATTCAACCTACTTTGGTCTTCCCAATATTCGATATTCTGGAAAATACCTCAAGAGTGTTTAATGAGAGTGAACTTGGTAGCTTCATTCCGTATTCTATTTGATAGTATAGCAAAAGCGGTCCGTCACAGCAGGCTTGGGATGCAGGAACTGTTTCTGTTTTTTACAAAGATAGCCCTTATGGTACTGAAAGCATACGCCGGATTCTCTGACAGACCGCTGGTGGAACATTTTAACGGGAGCTGTTTTGCGTCATCATGGCATATCCGTCCTACCCAGTGACGAACTACAAAATAGTCAGCACTATCCGCAATGAGATAGCATCCTGTCTTGATATTGACTCGCTTCAAAGGATTCTTGCCTCACACTGAGGCCTTATCTTGAGAACCTTCACGTGTGCGTGACTGATGCTACGTGTTATGAAAGCCATATGCGTTTTCCCGCGGACATGAAGCTCCTTTGGAAAAGTATTGAATGGCTATACCGACACTCCGCATGCATTGCAGGGACCTTGGCATAAGACGCCTGCGGAACAAATACACAGATGTCGCGACAGCTTATCTGTCCTACTGTAAGAAGAGGAAAAAGAGGGCTTCAAGGATAAGGATACTCAAGCACTGTATGGTCAAACTCCTGGAAAAGTTTCTCATACAGAGGTATGACATCCACAGAGAGTACGAGACCATACTCAGATACACACAGGATTATCAGAAACGACTTTCCATAATCAGGAAAGTCTTTGTACAGGAAAAGGAGATGTTTGAAGACCGGAAGATCTGCGACTGCATTGTCAGCATCGACCGCCATTATTACATCCCATCGTAAGGGGCAAGGAGAAAAAGGCGATCGAGTTTGATGCGAAGGTCAACAATATACAGATAGACGAGATCTCGTTTATCGAGCACATTTCTTTCAAGGTATTCATACGCCTGAAGGACTGTATTCGCATGCAACAAAAGCTGATGAACGTGAGGGTAAGATGTGTTGCCGCCAATTCCATATACGCCAACAATGCTAACAGGGGGCTATACAAAATATGGAATGTCGACTTCCTTTGTGCGTAAAGGAAGGACCACGAAGGACGAGGCGTTGAGAAAGGTTCTCAGGAGTGAACTCTCAAGGGAAAGGGCCACTAGGCTTGAAGGTAGTTTCAGAATGCAGAAACGGCATTACTTGCCTTTCACTGAGTTTTTTGAAAAATAGAAGTAACTAGTTAGTAACCATGCGTATTTCAGCGATTTGCGGTGCTATGTTATCAAATAGCTCACGCCCAAAGTAAGTAATATATTTGAAATCCAATGCATATTTTTCTCTTTTTTATCCGATAAATACCCTTACTGTGGAAAGAATAAATAAGGCAAAACTTTTGAAAGAAATACCTCTTGAAGAACGAGAAAGGCAGATTTTCTTCATAATTCATTTCAGCCTTGACATTTTATTTTTGGAGCATAACTTTGTGTTCGGATAAATAAAAAATAACCCCCTATGGTATATTGTAACTTATTGTTTTTTTGAAATTTTAACAAATACAATATAACCACATATCAAATGATATTTACATCGATTTAAACTCACTTCGTGGAAGGCTGAAGCATAGCTATTGGGGCGGTTCATCACTTCTTGACACGACAACCTTTCAGTCTGAGAGTGGAAAGCCATCATGTAATTATACGGCTTCCCAAAATATGCAGTCTGGCTATCAGGACACCCCCGCTATGGGTTCCACCGTTTTTCTCATACGCTGATGGGGAATGTATCGGTGCACCTATCTATTTCTTTTTTGCTCTCAATATGGCGCATCTGAAGGATACCTCACAGAAGCTTAATCTTGACAAGCTGACCCGTGTAGAGAAATAATACAGTTTACCCGTAAGAGTAACTGATGCTGCCGACAGTTCTACTGGTACATCAAGTGTCAACGATTCTTTGAGTATATCAAGGGCTTGTTTTGTTAGTGCAGAACAGGAACGATATGGAATACCGGCCGAACGTATTATCAGAATTAGTTAAGGCGGAATTGCCGACTACACATCCGCGGAATGCAACAGATACACAAAAGTAGAGTCGTTTTTTCCAGAAGCGAAATAGAAATTTCACATAATTGACATTTAATTTTATCACAACTAATAAAGCCTCTCCGCTGTGAAACGAAAAGGCTTTTTTCGATATGGTACACGCTATGCCGCCATTTCCATACCGTCGGGACCAGAGTAAAAATTACTTCGAGGCTTCGAGTGACTCTTTTCTGAAACGTTTGAGGAGTTTTTCAAGTTCGAGTGATGCTTTGCGGGCACGGGTTCCGGCAGCTTTGTTTCCTTTTTCTACCTGGAGGCTGACATCTTTTGAAAATTGATCAAACAATTCACTGATTTGTGCAAATGTTTTTTCCATGGTCATATTTTTAAATGTTATACAATACTTTGCAAATATAGCAAAAAAATCAGAGATCAGATCATATTGTAATATATTCGTCTATAATATGATATCTACTTTTATCCTCTCCCATATATTTTCCATTCCGAGTATTTTCTGATCGTGTCATTGGCAATTCTCTTCAGAGGGATTTTGCCTATAAAGTTAGTGATAAAAAGTGGGAAACCCGCAGTGGATGCAACAAGTGCAGGATAATGATGTAAAATACCGTTATCTGTTGATGTGGGGGAAGTAGAGGGAGAGCCTTTGATATGCTGGAAATCAAATTCAATAGGCAGAGGGATAACTGTTTTATCCGAAACCTAATCGATTCAGTGATAGATTTTGAATATTGCAGCAAGAAACAGGCGGAAGCGTTGGAGCGTGCAAGGCTACTCAATGACGGTCCGAGTAGTTGAAAAAGGAAGTCGAAAGGTTTGGTAGATTATAGATAAGGAAAAGCCGAAGTGGAGAACATAGTTCACTACTCGGCTTTTTTATTCACTTTTTTATGGTTATAATATGAGGTATGCCATGAAAACTTTCATGGGGATTTATAAATCATCTTGGTTGGGACGAACCCCATTCCCGCACGATCGATTGCTACTACCCCACGGATTTACGTGCAACGAGTTGAACCACAGACTACGACCAGCGTCATGGGCGTATGGAACTGACGACCAATAGTAAACGTCGTCGCCAACGTTGTTCATTTCGCCATTGGAATGACTACGCCACCCTGACGCAGGGAAGAAGATAGTCTGGTTTTGTGAGAAATCCGTATAAAATGAGTTAACCAATCGCCCTATTTCGAATGTATCAAGTGGTTTGCAAGGCTTGATGCCGGGTGTAACAATTACTGCAGGTCAGGGACGTCCCGGTGAAGACGGAAGTAATATCAGAATCCGCGGTGTAGGAACGTTGAATAATGCATCTCCTTATGTCTTGATTGACGGTGTAGAAAGTGGTTTCATGAACGACCTTGACCCGAATGATATTGAAAGTATCTCCGTATTGAAAGACGCTTCTTCTGCAGCTATCTATGGTTCTAAAGCATCTAACGGTGTAATTTTGATTACTACCAAACGCGGAAAAACCGGTGCTCCCCGTATCTCGTACAATGGATATGTCAGTATTCAAAATGCAACAGCAACCATTGACCGTGTAAGCTCTGCCGATTATGCCAGACTGTACAATCGCATTGACGATGATAATAATAACCCACATCGTTATTCGGACGAAGACATCCGTTTATTCGAGAATGGTTCCGACCCATACGGGCATCCTAATACCGATTGGAATGATGCTGCCTATAAAACAGGTGTTCCTGCATAAGCACAATGTAAGTATCAATGGTGGTACAGAGAATGCAAGATATATGGCTTCTGTCGGTTATCTGGGGCAGACCGGTATCCTTCCGAATTCAGAGCGAAGCCAATTCAACGGACGTATGAATTTAGACGTAAATATAACCAAGAATTGGCATGTGCGTATGAATTTGTCCTATATCAAGAATGACTATAAAGACCCTAACTCAAACTATGGTGGTGGTTCTTCAGACCAGATTATCCGTCAGCTCAACATCCTAAGTCCGATGATTCCTATCAAGAATGAGGATGGAACTTACGGTTCAACAAATGACGGTAACCCGATTGCATGGTTGGATTCAAAATCTACAGTAGATAAATATAACCAGAACTTTACCGGTATGTTGTCTGTTGATTACAAAATTTTGGATTGCCTTACAGCAACCGTATCGGGAGCTTATGTTAATGATGACCAACACTACAAGGCTTTCGTAAAGAAAATCAATAATGACCCAGCACAGGCCGCACGTCCTAACAGCTTAACTGAGTCATTTACAAACTGGCCCCGATATAACTTTGATGCTTTGTTGAATTTCGACAAGCAATTTGGTGATCACAACTTAAAAGCAATGTTAGGTTATCATGCAGAAGCATACGATGTACGCTACAATGATATGTACCGTGAAAATTTCCCAAACAATGAATTGGACGATATGAATGCAGATGCAACTGCTACTCAAACCAATAGTGGTTTTACACGAGAATTGAATATGTTGTCATACTTTGGTCGTATCAACTACGACTATAAAGGAAAATATTTATTTGAAGCTAACTTCCGTGCCGACGCATCTTCTCGTTTTGCTCCGGGAAACCGTTGGGGATACTTCCCTTCATTCTCCGGTGCATGGCGCATCAGCGAAGAATCATTTATGGAAAACTTAAAAGACAGTTGGTTGTCAAGCCTTAAGATTCGCGGTTCTTGGGGTCAGCTGGGAAACCAAGATGCTTTGGGAGACGGCACTCCAACCGGTGGAGACTGCTATCCATGGATGAATACATACAACCTCGGCGCCAAATATCCGTTCGGAGGTTCGTTAGTGACAGGATACTATCAAGGTTCATACAAAATGGCTTCTCTTTCTTGGGAAAAAGCTACCACTTGGGGGATCGACATAGACTTCACTTTATTCAATAAGCTGACCGGTTCTATTGACTACTACAACAGAAAGACCACAGATATCATCATGAATGTCGCCGTACCTAAAGAATTTGCCTTGGGTGCATACAAAGACAATGTAGGTGCAATGAAGAATAGTGGTATTGAAGTTCAGTTGGCCTACAATGATACATGGAACGATTGGACCTTCGGTGTTTCAGGAAACTTTGCCTACAACAAGAATACCATTGAAAACTTAGGTGGAGTAGACCGTATGGCTGACGGCAGTTTTATGCGCGAAGTGGGTTCTCCTATCAATTCATGGTTCGTATATCGCACAGACGGATTCTTCCAGTCTGATGAAGCTGCTGCTGCATGGTAAGCAAAATATTCTGCAATGGACGGATATCCTTTCGGACAAGATTTCAAGGCAGGTGACTTACGCTATGTAGACGCAAACGGTGACGGTAAAATCTCGGCTGATGACCGCGAACTTTATAGAACCAAAGATCCGAAATTCACATTTGGTTTCAACATTAATGTTGGTTATAAGAACGTGGACTTGTCAATAAACTTCAATGGTGCTGCCGGTGTAGGATATGCATTTACCAAGGAAGCATTCGGTGAATTCTCCGGTAGCGCGGGACATCCGTCAACTGCCTGGTTGGATAGCTGGACACCCGAAAACAAAAATGCAAGCATGCCACGCATAGCAGAAGCACGTGTATCTCCAAGTGAAGCTTCGAATGTACTTTCCGATTTCTGGATTATGGACACAAGCTATCTCCGTATGAAAACCATACAATTAGGCTATACTCTTCCTAAAAATTGGATAGAGAAATGGGGTATTCAGAATCTGCGTGTATACTATTCAGCAGAAAACCTGCTGACATTTGACGATATGCCAATCAATGTAGACCCTGAAACTGTCAGCGAACGTTTGTCTAGTTACCCTTTGAATAAAACACATTCATTCGGAGTCAACATTACATTCTAAACTTTTTTACAATCAATTAATTAACACAGAATAATATGAAACGTTTATCAACATATTTATTAGCAGGTATCGCATTGCTGTCTGCTTCATGTTCAGATTTTCTGGATACGACTCCGAAAGATGCCCTTTCTCCTGCAACAACCTGGAAAACAGAGACTGATACCGAGAGTTTTGTAGTAGGTTGCTACAATGGGCTATTAGATCCATCGTCCATTCTTTATTTAGATTGCGGTTCCGACATAGGTTACAATAATTTTTCATGGGAAGGATGGCGTTCTTGGGGAGACGGTTCCTTATCCAGCGGTAACACAGGTGCTTCGTTCTATGATTTTGCCCTTATCCGCCGTTGTAATACAGTGTTAGAAAACATCGACAATATAGAATTCACTACTGCAGGTAAGAAAGAAGAACTGATAACAGAAGCTAAAGCCATCCGTGCCTATAGATATTTCATTATGAACTGGTGGTATGGCGGTGTGCCCATCATCGGTTCTTATACTACGGCCGAAGAAGCACAGGTACCGCGTAATACGGAAACAGAAGTACGCGAACAGATTGCACAGGACTTGGACGATGCACTTACAGCCATCAACACCACTCCGGCAGCACGCGGACGTATTGCCAAAGGAGCTGTTTTGGCTACCAAAATGCGCGAAGCACTATATTACGATGACTGGCAGAAAGCAAAAGATGCAGCTCAGGCTATCATCGATTTAAAACAATACGAATTGGATTCTGATTATGAAAACTTATTCAAACTGACAGGTGTAGATTCTAAAGAAATCATATTGGCAGATCAACGCCTCGAAAGTGTCTTCGGACTGGACGTTATCGGTCAAATGTATAATAATGATGATGCAGGATGGTCTTCAATTGTTCCTACTCAAAATTTGGTAGACATGTATGAAATGGACAATGGTTTGACTAAAGAAGAAGCTATAGGCTATTATGATGCCAAACATCCTTTTGCCAATCGTGACCCGCGCATGGATATGACTATTCTTTATCCCGGACAAGAATGGAGAGGAAAGATATTGAATACACTGGATGAGAAGCTGGCAGATGGCTCAAAAAACAAGAACTTTCCTACCTATACAGACAATGCCTCAAAAACAGCTTTAACATGGGCCAAATATCTAGATCCATACGAACAGTATTCTAATATTTGGAATACAGCTGCCTGTGTTATCATATTCCGTTATGCAGAAGTACTATTAAGTTGGGCAGAAGCCGAAAACGAATTAAACGGTCCATCAAATCAAGTGTACAACTATATCGACCAGATTCGTGAACGCGCAGATATGCCTAAAGTAGCCAGAACTAAATATGACACTCAAGATAAACTACGTGAATTGATTCGTCGTGAGCGTTGCGTAGAATTTGCAGGCGAAGGTTTACGTCGTGCAGATATCCTGCGCTGGAAAGATGCCGGTGGCAAGATGTTGGCAGAAACTTTAATGAACGGTGATTTAAAACGTATTACCGGTGCTATCAATTACAGTGAAAACGATCCGTACAAACGTGCAGAAGTTACAGGTACAGTAACAATTGAAACACGTAAGTTTGCTCCGAAGAAGCGTTATTTGCCATTCTCTCAAACGGATGTACTTGATAAGAATCCGAACATCAAACAGAATTCCGGATATTAATCTATCATAACAGAGAAAAATAATATTCATAAAAAAGTGGGTATCCGCAGTCAATTGCGAATACTCCTTTTTTCTATGGCAGCACGACTAAAACTATCTCTTTTCCGAAAGGAGTAAGTGCCGGTCCTGCCAACTTGAAATGTTGCAAACCAAATGGAATACCGATAATAGTGATGCATAATAACAAACCCAAAGCTAAATGAGACAAACTTATCCAAATACTTTCTACCAATATCCAAAGTATATTCATCAAAACACTCAAGCAACCCTCACCGCCGGGGCAACTGCGCATCTGCATATCAAACGGACAAAGTGCCAAAACTGACAGCTTCAATGTCTGCAGACCAAAAGGAATTCCAATGTTGGTGACCATCAACAACAGGCTCGCTATAATGTATTCTATGTAAATAAACAGTCCGCCCAAAACAATCCACAATATATTCATACTATTTCATACGGCAAATATAAAAACATTATTCGTCTTTCAGTGCTGGAAAATCCAGTGTAAGATGCCCCCTGACACCAAAAGTGATTCTACCCCTGAAAACATTCAACAATGTCCCCTTGAAAAAATTTTAACCGACTGGTCATTATTATTTTAAACTTTAATCCCATTTTATATAATACCAATCAAGGTTATCTCAGTAATGCTTTTCACCATTGAAATCGGGCACTTCTTTGTTTTCACCGGAGAATGCAACCTTTGCTTTTCCGTTCTCGAATGGGACAGTAAATTTAAATTGGGATTGATGACTATATTACCCATTGAGGAGGTTCCTTTATCATTTAGGTTTTATTAATGGGAGTAGTTAGCAGTGTCCATATTTCTTCTTTGCGCGAAATACTATCCAAAATTTTTTTGTTCTTTTGTTTTCTTTGAATGCTGTTATTCTGTTGTACATCTGACAGGCGCAACTTCAATTATTTAAATTCTCTAATAAAGCAGACATATCTGCACAATTCTTGTCTTGTCTCAAAAGTGGGCTGGAAAGATTGAGAGAAAAACATAAAGAATACTGATAGTAAACACCAACAATCAATTATATAAACAACATTCAAATATAATGAAAAAATGAACAATAGTACAGATTGTTAATCTATTTCTTCCTTGTTAAGCTTAAACAAATTAACTTTTAATATTCAAAAAAAGATTCCCCAATACTTTTATAAGTTTTATGCATTTCTTTTCCCATGCAAAACAAACTAAGCCTACTTTATAAATAGTAAAATATTTTCCACTATTAAAGTAGCGTCCTTCTTTTCGCCAGCTTTACTTTTATGGTCAGAGGTCTTTTGTTACCTCTGCACATGAAGTCCAGTCCACTATAAAGCGAATTCTTCATTTTTTGTCGTTCCCATACAGTGGAATGCCCTCCCTATTATCTGCGTGTCTTCAAGGTTACCTGTTATTGGCAGGTTGTTTCCCTACCGTATGCATTTCACCCTGATACCCCGGTATGAAGTTGGTGTATACAAGTTAATGATTGCCTGATTTACCATGACTCCATATTTTAAGACGGCAAGACGTGTATCAATGAGAATCAGCTCCTCATTGACACACGCAGTCTTTTCCAGTCTGTCGATGAACATGTGTGTTATTGCAGGTTAGGATTCAAAATTGCGTCTTCGTATGGATAAGGCGCATACATCCTGCTGTCATCCCATGCGCCGGTTACAGGCACCTTCTCTTTGCGGAATACCCCTGGGGCCACTTCTATTTCCGGATTCTGTTTACGGTATTCGAAATGCTCCTTGAAACGGTACATGCGGAACATGTCCCTTGCCCTGCAGGCAAGTCCCCCCCAATAATATCCGGCCATTTCCCACCCGTGTTCGTTGTAGGCAGCTTCAGCCAGTTGCTCGGCACGCATGGCAATGTTGTACATATCCGTTTGATTACCGTCAGCACGGTTGCGGACGCGGTTTAACATCTCCACCGCTTTTGGGGTAACCTGTCCGGAACGTGCTGTAGATTCGGCAAACCAGCAATATACCTGTGACAGGCGGATGATTTGTACGGTCTTTTCCCCGTTGCTTGGCAGGGAGGTCGGATCCGTGTAATCGAATTCTTTTCCCCGGGTAGCCGACTCGACCGTTTTCATGAAGACCGGTGCCACCACCTCCCGCTGGTTGCTGGGGTCCTCCCACCAGTCACGCGGCTGTCCGTCCGCCAGTATGATTTTAGGGAAGTAAGTGGCCTCCTTGCGGGGACCTTCCGGAAACTCTTTCCAGAACTTGATCTCCCCGTTCGTATCACCCCAGCCATGTTGTATGACCTCCAGGGGTATGTCGGTCACAGGGATTGAGTTTGGTGTACGGTCCCGGTTGTAATATATGCCCAGCAGCAGTTCAGGATTATTGTGGTTGTAGGCTATAGAGTGAACCTGGCTGTATTCATCAAGCAATTTATAGTAGTAGGTACCTTCATCTGCTGCGTCAATAACTTCTTCGGCCTTGTCTGCGGCCATCTTGTAATATTCTGTCCCCTTGTTGAGCGGCCATCCCGCCATGCACATGTACACATATGCAAGCGTTGCTTTTACCGCTCCCTGGCTGACGGCGATATTTATGCCGTTGCGTCCGTACGGTTCTTCCGTGTATAGTGGCGGCAATTTTTCTTCGGCATATTTCAGGTCGGTCAGAATCTGTTCGTAGATTTTCTCCTCGGTTTCCAGAGGAGTGTTGAAATCGATCTTTTCCTCCAGCATCATGGGGACCTTTCCCCAAGTAGTTACCAGGTAAAAATAGGAATATGCCCTCCAGTAACGGGCCTGGGCTATGGCATTGTCAATGGTTTCCTGTGGCACTTCCGGTGTGCGGCCAGCATTGTTTATGATAAAGTTGGCCGCCTTGATCACTTTGAAGCGTTGTTCCCACAGGGTTACCATCCATGTGTTGTTGTCAGTGGGACTGAATTGGTCAAACTCCCGCAATGACTGCTTGTTGCTGGACGGATGGGTGGAGATATCATCGCCCGCTAGAAAATTGGTACCGATGTGATTGTTGCTGGCCTGTGAAGCTGCAATGACCGAGTATAGCGAATTGAGGGATGCGTCCAGATCCTCCTTGTTACTGAAAAAATTTTCAGAGGTGAGTTGTCCGTAGGGTTTTTCATCAAGGAAATCGCTGCATGAGGTGAGTCCGCACATGAGGGTCGCGAGCAATACGACGGTACTCATTTTTATTTGTATTGTATTCATTTTTTTGTTTAATGAAATTTTAAAAATTAAATTTAGCTCCAAATGTCACAGTCCTTGGAATGGGGTATGCCCCATAATCCAGTCCGTCATAGGCATTGTACACTTCGGGATCCATTCCCTTATATCCAGTGATGGTGAAAAGGTCCTGAGCGCTGACGGACAGCTGTATGTTGGCAAATTTGGCGATTCTGCGCGGAATGTTGTATGATAAACTGATGTTCTTCAGTTTGATGAAAGAGGCATCTTCCAGCCAGCGATCCGAGTTTGCATAGTTTTTATTGTCCGTATTGGTCAGGCTGGGATAACGGGCCTGCGCCTTGTCCTTCACCTTATCCCATCCTTGGTAATAGGAGTCCCGCAGGGTGATGAAACGCGTCCCCCCTGTCATGGAGGCCGTGGCGTAATGGCTGATATTCAGTCTTTCCACTCCGGCTGCCGCATTGAAAAAGAGGTTCAATGTCCAATTTTTCCAACTGACGGTATTGTTCCACCCAAAAGTCCATTTGGGATTGGCCTGCCCTTTGATGACCAGGTCTTCCGAGGTGGGAGCAGTGGTCAACGAACCGTCAGCTCTCTGGTAAAGATTGGCTCCCTTGTCGTCGAAACCTTTCCACCTGTACACGTAAAATGAACCGAGCGGATGTCCGGGTTTCATGATTTGCATGGAGCCTCCCAAGTCGCTGTATGTGGCTGTCAGTACAAAATCATTGCCGGCAAGGTCCGTCACCTCGTTCTTCACATAAGCCGCGTTCAGATTGGTTTCCCAGACGACAGTACCTTTTACCGGGAAGGTACCGAGCGAGAATTCGAATCCAACGTTGTTCAGTTTGCCCTCATTGACCCAATAGGTACCTCCTGCGTTATAGCGAGGAATTTGTTTTTGGAACAGCAGGTCGGTGGTACGCTTCCGGAACCAGTCGAATGAAATGTCGATCCCGTAGAGGCTCAGGTCGACGCCAACATCTACCTGTGAGGTTTTCTCCCAGGTCAGATCGGGTGTCGCAAACTGGTTTGCCCAATATCCGGAAAATCCTGTGGCGGTCCCCCAGCCATATAGTGTATTGGTCAGTGCCCCCAGCGTACTGTACGCGCCGATGGCCTGGTTCCCGGTTACACCATAGCTGCCGCGTAACTTCAGCTGCTTCAAGACATGCTGGCTCCGCATGAACGATTCCTTGGCTATGTCCCAGGCCAGCGCGGCCGAAGGAAACCATCCCCAGCGGTGTCCTTTCCGAAACTTGGAGGAGCCGTCAGCACGTAGTGCGGCCGTAAAAAAGTAACGCTTCTTGTAATCATAGCCCACGCGGACGATACCGGACGCCAGTGAGGATTCGGTATAAGAGTTGCTTTCGTTACGTACGGCCGCATTAGCCACATTCCAGTAACCGACGCTTTCATTGTTCAGGTTGGAGCCGCCTGCCTGCAGTCCCGTGTCATAGCTCCGGCTGATTTCCCATACGCCGGTGGCGGTCAACGTATGTGCTTCTGTAGCCCTTTGGTAAACGAGACTGTTGGTATTCTGCCAATAACGGTGCAGGCTGCTGCTGTTGCTCATGCTGTTGATGGTTCCTGGGGCGGTCAGTTTTGAACAGAATGAATAGGACGGGCTGTGGTCATAATCATAACCTCCCTGCACGGTGAAAGTGAGTTCCTTGGCTAGTTTGAATGCCAGTGTGAGGTTCGCATTGACATTGTAACTGTAGCTGTCACTACGGTTTTCAGCCAGCAATGCATAGGGATTGGCACCTCCAATATTGTAGGGGTCGGTGTTGTATATTCCCGTATCGGGATCTTTAAGTTCCATGGTGGGGGAATAGTTAATGACATTGAACCAGTTCGGAGCTCCGTTTTTCTGATGGATGATTGCGGTTCCGATCTTGGCCGATACGGACAGCCAGGGGCGTACGTCTGCATTCACATTCGCCCGGAAACCATAGCGTTTGTATTTTGAGTTGATGGTCACCGCTTCCTGGTCAAGCAGGTTGCCCGAAAGCAGGTATTTCACACTTTCTGTCCCCCCTGACACTCCCAGGCTGTAATCCTGGCTCATAGCGGTACGGGTCATGATATCCACCCAGTTGATTCCTTTGCTCCCGTTTCTGTAGGCTTCCAGATCACTGGAAGGGATAGTACCGGCACCCCGGATTTCGTTCAGGGCTTGGGCATATTCGTAGGCATTAAGCAACTCGTATCCCTTGCGTACATTCGCAAGGCCAATTTTGGCGTCGAAATTGATACGGGCACGTCCTGTCTCTCCATTACGGGTGGTGACCAGAATGACGCCATTGGCCCCCCGTGAGCCATAGATGGCGGTAGAGGAGGCATCCTTCAGAATCTCCATAGACTGGATATCCTGCGGGTTGAGTCCGTCAAGACCACTGGTGGAGATTATGCCGTCAATGACATACAACGGATCGCTGCTTTTGTTGATGGAAGTGGTACCGCGTACGCGTACACGAGCTCCGGCTCCCGGCATGCCGCTGGTTGTCGTCACCTCGACTCCCGGGGTACGTCCTTGCAGGATTTGCGACACGCTCTTTACCGGCTGGCTTTCAAAGCTGCGTTTGCCTACCGTGGATACCGATCCGGTAAGGTCGCTTTTCTTCACCGTACCGTAACCTATCACCACCACCTCCTCCAAAATTTGGGTGTCCTCTTTCAGTACAATGTTGTACATGTTGACACGGCGGCTCACACGGATTTCCTGCGTGTTGTATCCTACATACGAGACAACCAGAATACTTTTGGGGGGTATTTCCAGTGAGAACTTTCCGTCAATGCCGGTCACGGTTCCATTTTCAGGACTCCCTTTTACCATTACAGTGGCTCCGATAACGGTCTCCCCGTTCTCATCGGTCACCGTGCCTTCAATCCTCCGGTTTTCTTGTCCAGCCTCTTCCGAAACAGCTTTCTCTTGTGTGTAGATGAGGGATGCCCTTCCCTGTGGAGCGGTCATTTTTTGGGCGAATAGGGGTAGTGACAGAAGTAGTATCAGCATCAGGATACCGCCCGTTCGTTTACAGATGAATGTAAATTTCATGCAATTTTTGTTGTTTTTTTGTTTATTATTATTTTTGGAAATTTATCTACAAAACATATACCAAAAGCATAAACACTCATAAAACAATGAAAATCAATAGTATGTATTTGTGATAGACACTTGCTGTATGTGGAAACACGACCACAAGTGTGGAAAAAATCCACATTTTCATATTCCTATTGAATACCATGCGTCCTTTTCAACTCCAAAGTGAATGTACCGGACAGATTTTTCGTTTATATAGACATAAGATGCAATAAGTTCCAAGCAAGAATCCGGCATATATTATTGTATATAACATATGTTAGGTATCAATAAAATTGTGAATAATAATATCCATTGGCAGAGTCTTAAAGATGCGCTAATTTAATTCCGCCAACGGGTATATTTGTATCTCCAACCATGTCAAATTTACATATATTGGTATGAAAGGATAATAATGGTAGGATAATAAATCTTCTATGTCAAGTTTAATTTGTTCTTTTGTATAGATATCCACAGCAAATTAAACCTATATTTGCACCGACAGCATATATTTAAGGACATTCAGTAAATACATACGAATCAGCTAACTAATGCATACTTACAGCATTGCGCATTAGTTGGCTTTTTTGTATCTTTCGGTACTCTCCCGCAAATAAGGTTTGACAGCCCAAACAGGGGAAATATCCAAACTAAGATATGGCAAAGATAAGAGATATTTCAGAAATTCATTCTACTTTGGGCTTTACAAAATTTGATATTCAGGAAAAATATCGCAAGAATTTTAATGAGAGTGAGTTTGGCAGACTTCATTCCGTATTTCCGTTTGAGCATATAGTAAAAGAAGCAGTTCTGTCGGAACATCGTCTGGGACGCAGGGGAATTTTCAGTCCTTGTGTAAAGATCGGTCTTATGGTAGTGAAGGTCTACACCGGATTCTCCGACAGACAGCGGATAGAACATCTTAACGGAAACATAAACTATCAGATGTTCTGCGGAGTTATGATAGATCCATCCAATCCTCTGGAGGTTGAATCCTAAGTCCTCTCCAAACAATATCTATAAAATCTTACCCGAATTTACAAACATTAACGTATCCTTGGATAAGTTCGTATATAGACATAACTACTCTTCAGAAGTGTATAGCTACTTCCTAAACCTAAGATGTTTTCGAAGTTAGGGACCTTTGTTGATGCAATCCTGGACAGAATTGTACATACTGCACACAAAATTGAACTTACAGGAGATTCTGTAAGAAAGATAAATGCTAAAAAGAAGTAACATCTACTGTAGATAATTATAATTGAAATTGACCCGGGTTAAAATGCATTTTTCTTTCCATAAATCCAATGTTTTTTGATGGATCAATTGGGAATATAATAGTGGGTCAACGGGCTTTATATTTTCCAGAAAGTGTTAGAGGGTGATAACAACGACCGCAAGCTACTAAAATGAAAGAAACTACTAAATATCTGTTCGCAATAAGTAGTTACTGCTACTTTAATGCGCTGCATAATGATAAATATAAAAAAGTAAAGTTAAAACATGCAATTCATATAAAATATCAACTTTTTTCAACAAGCAGAAACTCAATTTTATAGTATTACAAATAGTACACAAAGTATGTCTTTTCTTGTGATTGCACGTATTCTTTTGACCATTACACTTTTTTAAATATATGCTAGCGGTACAAATATAGGTCTAATTTGTTTGGGATATATATAGCTGCAAACTAACCTTATTAAAATAGGACAACCCTTACGGGCTATCCCTATTGTATCTTTTTTTTACTTACTCAGTCAGCAATGATGTCACTGCTCTTACGAAACTGTTACCAGTGGCTTTATTTATAAAGGCAAGTTTTGTCAACTCTTTGCCTTTATATGTAACTGTAATTAATGCTACTTCATTCATGCCTTTTAATATTATGGGTTGTTACATATCTCGAATAAGGAAGAAAGGTCCCCGGATAGCTCTTTCAGTTCTGTCAGGGGATTATAGCTTTCACAAACTTTATTTTCATATCTTTAAGCCTATACCAATTGGCAAAGAACTGCAGCATTAGAGCGTTTAATGGAACAGCATTCCATTGTTATTTGACATTAGAAAAATGGGATACAGCATTTACTGTTATGTTTGCGCCCCCTTTTACCCGTCAGACCTTCACTCCCTCCGATTTGACCTACCTTTGAGAGCCCTTATACATCTTTGGTAAAAAACAATATATAATGAATTTTACTGTTATTATATGTTAACCCCACCCTGTTTTAACATATTTTAAAATACAAAATTATGCATAAATTAACAAAAAACGTTTCTTTTGTACAAAAATAATCTAATTACTAAAAAAATATAATTTAAACGTTATGAAGCCAAAAGTAGCAAGCCTATTATGGGTGCTTTTGCTCTTCCCAATGATGAGTGTGATGGCACAGTCCAGAATTGTTAAGGGGATTGTAAAAGACACAAATGGCGAACCGTTGATCGGTGTTTCTGTACTCGTTAAAGGTACCTTTAACGGTGTTACAACAAACATTGATGGTGCATTCAGTCTTGAAGTCAATAACGGCGACAAGCTGCAATTCAGTTACATCGGTTATCGCACATTGACATTGGACGCCCCTGCTAGCGGACAAATGAATGTCGTTTTGTCGGAAGAATCTACAGCTTTGGATGAAGTTGTGGTTACCGCTCTCGGTATCAGGCGCGAACAGAAAGCGTTGAGTTACAACGTACAAACTGTTAAAGGTGATATGCTCACCGCAAACAAGGACGCCAACTTTATCAACTCATTAGCTGGTAAAGTAGCAGGTGTAAACATTAACACAAGTGCGGCAGGTGCCGGTAGTGCGGCACGCGTTATCATGCGTGGTACCAAATCTTTGAGCGGTAACGATAATGCGCTCTATGTGATTGACGGTATTCCAATGTTTGACATTAACACTGGTTCTGAATCTGGTGGTACTATGTCAAAGCAGCCGGGTTCAAGTGGTGTTGCCGATATCAACCCTGAAGACATCGAATCTATGTCAGTTCTTTCTGGTCCTTCTGCAGCAGCTCTTTATGGCTCTGCAGCAGCAAGTGGTGTAATCCTTATCACTACTAAGAAGGGCTCTGAAGGTAAGGCTAAACTGACTTACAGCAACTCTACTATATTCCAGAATGTATGGATGACTCCCAAATTCCAGAACCGTTACGGAAACGTTGAAGGACAGTTCGAATCTTGGGGCAAAATACTCGAAACTCCGACTGATTATAATCCGCTCGATTTCTTTAACACTGGTATAACTGAAATCAACTCTTTGACATTCACTGTAGGTAACGAAAAGAACCAAACATTCGCTTCTGCAGCTGTAACAAATGCGCCGGGAGTAATGCTTGAGTCTGCTTATAACCGTTATAATTTCTCAATCCGCAATACAACTAAGTTCTTCAATGACAAGTTCTCTATGGATCTTGGTGCTTCTTATATTGTTCAGAACAATAGGAACATGGTAGGTTCAGGTGAATACTTCAACCCAATTCCTGCTCTTTGGTTGTTCCCACGCGGTGAAAATTTCGACGATGTACGTATGTTCGAACGCTTTGACCCATCGCGCAACATCTATACTCAGTATTGGGAAGAAAAATATCCTAATGCATTTACCATGCAGAACCCTTATTGGACCCAAAAGCGCATGGACCGAGAAGCCCGCAAACAACGTTATATGTTCAATGGTTCATTGAAATATGATGTTCTTCCATGGATGTATGTAATTGCCCGTGTTCGTGTTGACAATGCCTATACTACTTATGAAGAAAAATACGATGCTTCAACTATCCGCGTCCTTGCTGGTGAAAAGGGTTCATATGGTAAGACTCGCACAATGAACCGTACTACCTACGCTGATATAATGGCATCTATGAACAAGTCATTCTTTAATGACCTTTTGAATGTCAATGCTCAGTTCGGTGCTTCTATCAGTGATATGCTTGAGGAATCAGACCACTTTGAAGGTGACCTAGTATCATTGCCAAACTTCTTCTCTATTGGTAACATCAGTTCATTGAAGAACAAGAGAGGTGATGCAGAATGGCATGATCAGACTCAGTCGGTATTCGGTAATATTGAATTGGGTTGGAATCGTCAATTCTATTTGACTGTTACTGGTCGTAACGACTGGGCTTCTATGCTCGCATTCACTAACAAGACTAGCTATTTCTACCCTTCAATAGGTGGATCATGGATTGTCAGCGAAACATTTAGCGATCACTTTCCTAAATGCATCTCTTATTTGAAAGTACGTGGATCATGGGCGGAAGTTGCATCTTCACCTTCTCGCTATTTGACCCGCATGCAGTATAGCTATAACGAGCAGACCAATCAATACGAATGGCCGTCAATCCATTACAACACCAATCTTCGTCCTGAAAACACAAAATCATGGGAAGCTGGTTTGAGTGCAAAGCTCTTCAACAACACAGTTGGTCTTGAAGTTACATATTATAAGGCTAACACTTTCAACCAGACATTCCAGATTCCAGCATCTGCATCTTCTGGTTACAAGAGTAATCTCATCCAAACAGGTAATATTCAGAACAGTGGTATCGAAGCTTCTCTTAACTACAATAATACATGGGGTAATTGGAAATTCAATACTGGCATCACTTGGTCATGGAACAAGAACAAAATCATCGCTCTTGCTAACGGTGCTCTTGATCCGGAAACGGGTAAACCAATCGAAATGGAATACTACACGGCATCTGGTTGTCTTGGTATGGCAGGTGGTCCTACAATCCGTCTTTATGAAGGTGGTTCAATGGGTGACCTCTACTACAACAAGCGTCTCCGTCAGTCAGCCAACGGTTATATCTGGAAAGATCCACAGACCGGTAAAGTAATGGACGAAACAATTGATTACTATAAAGTTGGTTCTGTACTCCCGAAATTCAGCATGGGGTGGACAGGTTCATTCGGTTGGAAGAATCTTCAAATGTCATGGGCTGTAACCGGTCGCTTCGGTGGTCAGGTTATTTCAGACACACAGGCTCTTTTGGACCGCTACGGTGTATCTGAAGCATCTGCAATTGCGCGTGACAATGGTGGTATAGAAATCTATGGAAACGGTACAGTTGACGCACAGAACTACTACGAAGTTATCTCACAAATGCCAGGTGCATACTATATTTACGATGCAACAAACATCCGTTTGGCTGACTTGACATTATCTTACACATTGCCACGAACCAAGCTTGGTAACGTTTGTGAGCTCACATTCAGTCTCACAGGTAAGAACCTTTGGATGATCTATTGCAAGGCTCCGTTTGATCCTGAATCGACATCATCTACAACTAATAACTTCTATCAGGGTGTAGATTACTTCCAGCAGCCAAGCATCCGCTCATATGGTTTTAATGTAAAAGTTTCATTCTAATCTATTAGAACATAAACTATGAATAATAATAAATTCAAACAAATAGTTACTTTGATGTTGGGCAGTATTCTCATGCTTAGCAGCACTAGCTGTACAGAAAACTTTGAGGACTTCAATACCAACCCCAAAGCACCGACTCCGGAACAAATGGAGGGTGACTTTGCATCAACAGCCACATTGATTTCTACCATGATTCCAGTAATGGTTCAGGGTCAGGAAAACAACTATCAGATGATTGACCAAATGATTGGTTGCGAATACGGTCGTATGACTTGTGCACGTAACCACTGGGGGTCTGATGCTTACTTTGCAACCTATAACCCTTCTCAAGGATGGGCTGGTACTCCTTTCAATACTTGTATGCCTCAGATGTACACACCTTTCTTCCAAATTCGTGACATTTCTGGCGGTGAAGGCTTGACCTACCATTGGGCAAACTTGATTCGTATTTTCGGAACACTCCGCGTGAGCGACTGCTATGGTCCTATTCCATTCTCTAAGATTGGTACAGGTTCCGACTATCAGGTTGCTTATGATGATATGCCTGATTTGTTCAATGCTATGCTCGAAGAACTCGATGTAGTCATTGCCGGCTTGAAAGAGGGTGGCAACGCAGCCGTATTTGCTGATGTGGACTACATCTACGGTGGTGATATGACCAAATGGGTAAAATTTGCCAATACTTTGAAACTCCGTTTGGCTATGCGTCTTGTAAATGTTAATCCGAAACTGGCTCAGCAAAAGGCAGAAGAAGCTGTTAACGATGCCGGCGGCTTGATTTCAGCCCCTGATGATGCAGCTTGGTCAACATTTATCCCGGGCGGTAACTCACTCCTTAAGACCAATATTTCATGGAATGAAGGTGCAGTAAGTGCAGACATCCTTTCTTACATGAACGGTTATAATGACCCTCGTATGGCTGCCTACGCAACCAAAAATGCTAGTGGCAACTACCTCGGTATGCGTTCAGGTCTCTGGCACAGAGGTACAGGTAACGGCTTTGACTTATTTTCGAAACCAATTGTAACAGAGACAGATCCTCTGCTTTGTATTTCAGCTAGCGAATCATGGTTTGCACGCGCTGAAGGTGCTCTCCGTGGATGGAAGATGGGTGGTACAGCACAGTATCTTTACGAAAAGGGTATCGAAGTGTCTATGTCTGAACGTGGGACTGCTCTTGGCAATTACCTCACTAGCGAGGCTATTCCTGCGGACTACGAAGATCCGAATGATGCGTCAAACAATATTTCTGCCATTTCAACTGTTACTCCGAAGTGGATTGAAGGTGATTTCGAAACTAACCTTGAACAGATTATGGTTCAGAAGTGGATCGGTAACTTCCCGAATGGTTGGGAAACATGGGCAGACCTTCGTCGTACAGGTTATCCTAAGTTCTTCCCTACGGTTGAAAACCGTTCTACTGCAGGTGTAAGCTCACAACGTGGTATGCGTCGTTTGCCTTTCCCTGATTCTGAATTCAACACTAACGAGGCTAATGTCAAAGCCGCACAGCAGATGCTCGGTGGTCCGGATAATGGTGCAACTGACCTTTGGTGGGCAAAGAAAAACTAATTTAACCCAAGTTTTAGTTAGTAAATTAAATTTGCAAAAAAATGAAAGGATTAAAATCAATACTTTTTGTCATAGTCGCTATGATGACAGCCTCTACCTTGGTAATATCATGTGACGACTGGACAGAGCCCGAAGCAAAAGACTACTTCTCGGCTACTGCAAATACAGAGGCCTATAAGGCCCAATTAAAGAACTATTTCAATTCACCTCACAAGGTGATGTTCGGTTGGTTTGGTTCATGGTCAGCAGGCAACATCAGTAACAAACTGATCGGTCTTCCTGACTCAACAGACTTCGTATCACTCTGGCTCTGCTATGGTAACCTCAATGAAGCTCAACAAGCTGACTTGAAGGCTTTCCAAAAACGTGGTTCAAGAGCAGTTCTATGTTGGCTTAATACCAACATCGGTGAAAATATCACTCCTGGTGTCAATGGTGTTCCTAATCAGGCTAATGCATTCAAATATTGGGGTTATATTCCGACTAATGGTATCACAGCACCTCGATATGATGAAAACTTGAATGCAGCATTGGATGTAAATGGCGACACTATTTGGGTAGATTACGAATATACCATTGAAAGCCACATTGCTGCAGCACAGAAATATGCTGAAGCTATTGCCGATACATGTGAAAAGTATAACATCGACGGCTTTGATGCTGACATCGAGTCAACTGGTACACTTATTCAGAGTGGTGAAAAAGCTGTTGTACTCAATGAATTCTTTCGTACATTGATTAAGCGCTTCGAAACTGAAGGTCGCTGGTTAGTAATTGATATTCCTGGTGGTATAGGATGGTTAAGCTATTACGATATCATTGCTGAAGATGTATTGAAAAAGACAAAATATATCTGTTGGCAGACCTATGAGCTTGAGCACAGTGGTCTTGACAACTTCTTTGATGCTGTTAAGAGATACAAACCGGAGATATTCGAAGAAGTGCTTTCAAAATCTATCATCACAGCTACGTTTGAACGTGCTGCTCACAAGTACCTCTTCCCGATTCAATCAAGTTGGAGACATCGTGACGGTCTTCCTCACGCAGGACAAGGTGCATACCACATTGAGTATGATTACCCGGGTAACCCGGACTATCCTTACGTTCGTGCAGCTATTACTACACAGAATCCTCCGATCTATGAATAATCACTTTTAAGGATTAAGCGAAATGAAAAAAATAGCATTACATATATTTGCTTTAGGAATGATGGCAGCATCATTCATAGCATGTGAAGATGCCAAGAATGATGTAATCGTCAACATGGTTTACATTTCTGAAGCCGCATCAGCTTCAGCTGGTGAAATCATTCTTGGTAAGACAGGCGAAGTTTCTACAGGTCTCGTAACCATTAGAGTTGGACATGTTGCTACCAGTGACATCAAAGTTCAGATTGCATTGGATGAGTCCGTTCTTACTGCTTACAACAAGCGTAACGATTTAGAATTCGCAGTGATACCTGCCGAATATATTGCACTTCCTACAGAAGTGGTGATTCCTGCCGGTGCATCACAGGTAGAAGTTCCTTTCACAGTCACTTCATTTAATGGTGAAAAGGGTGTGGAATATGCGGCTCCTATCAAGGTGGTATCTGCAGACGGTATTCCTGTATCAACTGGTTCTGGTGCATACATCTATACTTTCGGTAAGCCTCTTGTTCAGAAAGCTCCCGGATTTGGCTATGACAGCAAAATGAACATGATTTGGCCACAACAATATGACTTGACCAACTTCACCCTTGAATGGTGGGCACGTTGTACAAATAAGAACGGCAATGGTGGTTTCTCTGTAAACAATCAAGCAATGTTTTCATTTGCAGCGAACAAGGAACTTTATATTCGTTTCGGTGATGTCGTATATGTTGACAAGAACACTGGCCGCAACATGTATAATTTCCTTCAGATCAAGACCATGGGTATCGATGCAAACTACGATACAGGTGACCCTAATGAAAATCCTTTGAAATGGGGTGAATGGATCCACTTTGCACACACTTATGATGCAGCAACCGGTGATGTGGTTCTTTACATGAATGGTAAGGAAGTGAACCGCAACAATGGTGGTGCTGGTACTGTATTCAACTTTACAGGATGTAGTATGTTCGGCTCAGGTTCTACATACTTTAAGGATATCATTGAAATGTGCCAAGTGCGTATGTGGAAAACCACTCGTACAGCAGCACAGATTGCCCAGAACATGAAGAAAGAAGTTAAGTACAATGACCCTAACCTTTTATTCTATTTCCCGATGAACGAAGGCGAAGGCTCAGAACTTACCGATGTAACAGGTAATGGTTTTGGCTTGTCATTCGGTTCTGGTTACACAGATGGTAGTCCTAAGAGAGAAGCTTACAGCTGGAAGGAATACACTTGGGAATAATCGAGAATAATGGAGAATAAATAAAAGTTTCAAACTAAAATTCTAATGATCGTGAAAAAATTCTGGAAAGATATCGCCATTGCCGCATTTACTGTTGTGATGGCTCTGTTGACAGCTTGCGATGATGATAGCGAATTGGGTCCCAAGGACAAAGCTGATTACGAAACCAATTTCGCATATTGCCTTGAAAGCGACAACAATTACCCGATTCTATCTTACCGATACAGTGGTACAATTATTGAGACACAAGAAGAAGTACTCCAATTGACTCCAGTGCGTTTGACTAAACCAGCACCAGCGAATGTGGAAATTGAAGTTTCTATTGACCCGACATTGGTTGACGAATATAACGCTGCCAACGGAACAAACTATGAAGCATTGACTGATGTTTCAATTGTCAACCCCGTTATGCAAATTGATAAAGGTCAGTTTATCACAGCTGATTCTATCCAGATTGACCTGAACGGCAATCGTGGTTTTGCGGAAAACGGTAAGGACTTGCTTCTTCCTGTGGTAATCAAGTCAGCCAATAATGACATTACAGTTAGTAAGACAAGCCGTGTGTTCGTTGCATTCACGTACTCTGCTAACGTAATTAGCATTCAAGGGACACTTTACCAAGCAGGTGCTGACGAATCTCTTTGGGCAGATAAGATGGCGAATCTGGAATTTGAAGTTATCTCTTCAATCTTCACTGCAGATACTAACACTACAGTTAAATTTGAAATTGATAACTCTCTTGTTGAAGAATATAATAAAGCAAATGACACTGAATATTTAGTATGGGAAGGACTCACACTTGATGATTCTGTAATCGCTTCTGGCGAAAGATTTGCCAAAATCCGCTTCAAGGTTTCAGACTACAGTCAGTTGGAAACTGGTTATGTAGTACCTGTTCGCATTAAGTCTATTGAAGGAGATGGTGCTATCGTTAACGAAAATGCGGCCTTGGCTTACTTCGTAATTTGCTCATACGTTCCAACCATTTCGGGTGGTAGTGCTACGGGGAGAGTATTTACAGATAAGTCAAACTGGGATCTTAAGGTTAATGGTTCAGACAATTATGACTCAAATCAATGGAGAGTTAAATTGTTTGATGGTAATGCTTACACGTATGGTGATTATTGGCATCCGAATGATGTTGTAGAAATCAATTTGGGTGAAGTTAAGACTTGTACTTGTGTATCTGTTCAATACTATGCTTGGTATTATGGTGTACAGGAATACTACTCTGTTCGCACAAGTGCAGATGGTGTGAAGTGGACTAACTGGAAAAACACTCTAAACTTCTACGGAAGTGGTACAACCAACATCAACTTCTCTTATCCAGTAAAAGCACAGTACATTGAATTAACCATCGGTCGTCCAAACTATAGCTCAAGTTATGGTACAATAGCTACTGAAGTACGCGTATATGGTGAATAATCTGAAAATAACCACAACGGTTAAAAAAAGAATCCCGAGGTAGCAATGTCTCGGGATTCCTTGTAAATCACTTGATCACTAACTTCATCAACGACAGACTTACCTCTAAGGTATAGATTCGTAAACTTTTGAGGAAAGATGCCGCCCCTTTACCTTTAAAGACCATCGAAGCGTTGCAACCTATAAAGGATTGGATATATACAATAACGGGAGACAATGGACAAAAATAGTAAAACATCTGGAAATAGCGGATGTTCAGCGTAACAGTTTTACATGAATTGCACATAATAACTGTTCCTCTCTTCAATTGCCAATCGAAATTAGGGAAAAAATAAATTCTTTCCGTGAAACTAAGCTGTTATTTGATGAAAGTGGTAATCGGGTGGGCTTTTCTTTTTTCGCCAACATTCTTTTTTATCTCCCTTTACTTCGTAAAGGTAAGCCTTCTTCATGATTCATCTTATTTTTTCGGCTGCAAACATGCTTCTATATCCCAACAATTACACTCTCTTTTAAAGGTAATAGAACACGTTTGTTTTTCCATTTTGAGCTGAAATAACCGTTAAAAAGTGTTTTGCACTTTTTTTATTCAAATCATCGTCTTTTAACGCCATGAAAACAGCTTGAGAATACAATAAAATAACCATTCAAAAAGCAATATTATCATAGCCTCATTTTGGGAACATCCCTATAACATAAACATGCAAACTCTCTGATTATAAACAAGTTATATCATTAATTAACTATTCGAAGGAAATCGCCAAGTACGTCCCCATCATGGTCAAACTGTGTTACGCCATTGCCGGTGTAGTGGCTATCGTAGGTGCCATCTCGGTATACATCGCCATGAACAACGAGGAACAGGACGTGAAGAAGAAGATTATGATGGTCGTTGGCGCATGTATTTTCTTAATCGCTGCCGCATAAGCACTTCCGATGTTCTTCGGTCTCGGCGTATAATCCACCCGCATGATGAAAGGCAAGGACGAACACTATCCCGACTACCCACTGTTCAAGGGCCTTCAACGGCCTTTGAAGTTCATGGGCATCCAGGGACGCTACATCTACTGGGCGGCGGGCGTTGCCGGCGGAGCCATCGTCGGCTTTATCATCGCCTACTGTCTTGTGGGTTTCATGGCCGGACTGATCGTGCTGGTTGCGGTCGTCTCGACGGGTATTGCGCTTATTATGCTCAAACAGCGGAAAGGGCTGCATACCAAGAAAGACGGTCGCGGGGTGTATATCTACGCCCACTCGAAGAAACTGTGAGAAGAAAAGAAAAACCATCACGGGCAACGTGTGGTCTTGTTGAA